>Ga0193716_1000006_pt1 | contig 263676 bp, 254 predicted proteins | sample U2c1metaG_FD_145901 | JGI IMG/M metagenome (GOLD analysis project Ga0193716, IMG submission 145901) | Soil microbial communities from a riparian zone of the East river system, Colorado, United States - U2c1 | ecosystem: Environmental > Terrestrial > Soil > Riparian zone | place: USA: East...
GCTAAAGTCGCAATGCGATGCCCGGAAATGCGACTTTAGCCGGAACGGGGAATCGCTGTTCTCGGATATCAACCATGTGAGCAGGCCGGGATTGGATATCTTCCGCGCGCTTTTCAATCAGGCCCTGAGCGGGCCGCTGGAATTGTCCAAGCGCGACTGATCCAAGCCGGCACATGACGATCCCGCATAGGCCGCAGCGATTGCATCATCGGGCGATCCCCGCATAAGCTGCGGACGAACCCGAAGTTCGGTGCTCTGTGAGGAATAGGATGAACCGGCGCATCGCAGCCATTCTGTGGCGGTTACCGCTTGTGGCGGTGGGCTTGCTCCTGATCCTCATCGGGCTGCCGATGGCGATAATGGGCTATCGGCTCGCCACGTTGGGCGGATCCCTTTATTATCTGCCGACCGGGATCGCACTGATCGCGACCGGCCTGCTACTGGGGCTGAAGCGGACCGAGGCCGTGACCGTCTTCGCCGCGACCTTCCTGGCGACGATAATATGGGCATTATGGGAAGCAGGCCTCGATTTCTGGCCCCAGGTTCCCCGGATCCTTTCCCCGACGGTAATAGCGATCTTCATTGCGGCGGTATCGCCGCTGCTTCCGTGGAAGGCGGAGAGGCGCTTCATAAGCCGTGCAAGTTTCGGCGCGATCGCCGCACTGAGCTGCCTTGTTGCCGCCTTCGTGATCGAAATGTTTCTGCCGCATGGAATCGTGCGCGGCGAAGCGAAAGACTGGCCGCGATCCGAAGCATCCGCCCAAGCCACGCGGTGGGACCATTTCGGCAATTCGGGCGGCGGCACACGATATGTGGACGCCACGCAGCTGACGCCAGAGAATGTCGCGCAGCTGCGCCCTGCGTGGATCTATCATTCCGGTCATATCCCGACCGAAGACCAGGCCGAGGAAGCCACGCCTCTGCAGATTGGGGGCACACTTTATCTCTGTACCGCCGCCAATGTGATGATCGCGCTGGACGCTGAAACGGGCAGGGAATTGTGGAAGTTCGATCCCAATACCCGACGCGAGACTTTTGGCCGATGCCGAGGGCTGGCCTATTTTGAGATGCCTGCCCCGGCGCACCCACAAAAGGGCAGTAGCGGATCAGGGCGAGAGGCCTGCGTCCGTCGGGTAGTGGGAGCCACAGTCGATGCCAGGCTCGTGGAGGTCGACGCCGATACGGGAAGACCGTGCCTGGATTTCGGGGACCATGGCAATGTCAATCTATCGCAGGGCATGGGCGAGATACCGGCCGGATATTGGTATCAGACATCCGCACCGACGGTGGCGCGCGGCCTGATCATCATTGGCGGATATCATCTGGACAATCGGTCCACGCGGGAGCCTTCCGGCGTGGTGCGTGCGTTCGACGCCATGACCGGCGCGCTGATCTGGGCCTGGGATCTCGGCAATCCCGCGATCAGCAAGATGCCGCCGCCGGGCGGCACGTACACGCCCGGCACCCCCAACGTTTGGGCACCGCCGAGCGTCGATGAATCGCTGGGCCTGGTATATCTGCCGACCGGTAATGCAACGCCCGACTTCTGGGGCGGCAACCGTTCGGCGGAGAAGGACAAATATTCGTCCTCCGTAGTTGCGGTGGACATCGGCACGGGCAAGGTGCGCTGGGCATTCCAGACAGTGCATCACGATATCTGGGATTATGACGTCGCGTCGCAGCCGATCCTGTACGATCTCGCGATTGATGCGAAGCACCGGTTACCGGCGCTGATTCAGCTGACCAAACGAGGGCAGATTTTCTTGCTGGATCGCCGCGATGGACGGCCAATTGCTCCCGTGGAAGAGAAGCGTGTTGCGATCGATCCGGCGCCGGGAGACAGGAATGCGCCGACGCAGCCCTATTCGACGGGTATGCCCGCCATTGGCGCACAGCGCTTTACGGAGAGCCAAATGTGGGGCGCCACACCGATCGACCAGCTCTGGTGCAGACTGACATTCAAGCGGGCTCGGTATGATGGAGAATTCACGCCGCCAAACGTCAGCGAAGCGCTGCAATATCCCGGCCAGACCGGAGGCATGAATTGGGGCAGCGCGAGCATCGACGAACGACACGGCTATATGTTCGTCAACGACATCCGGCTGTTCTACAGATTGCAGCTGATACCGCGGCGCATAGCGGACCGCATGGCCGGGTTCGCGAAGACCAGCGACGATCCGCATTCACCTTATGCACCGCAAAAGGGAACGCCGTTCGCAGCGTTCAGAACGATGTTCGCTTCGCCGCTCGGCTTTCCGTGCCAAAACCCGCCGTATGGAACGATGACGGCGATAGACCTGAAGACCCGACGGATCTCGTGGCAGAGACCAATGGGCACGCTGCGCGATACGGGACCGCTGGGTATCACGGGGCTGGATTTCCCGATCGGAATGCCGACCCTGGGAGGATCGACGGCCACCGCCGGCGGGCTGGTTTTCTTCGCCGGGACACGCGACGCATCCCTACGCGCGCTCGATGCCAGAAACGGCCGAGAGGTGTGGCGCCAAAGGCTGCCGCTGATCTCTACGGCCACGCCGATATCCTATATCTCACCGCGATCCGGCCGACAGTTCGTCGCCGTAGTTGCGGGTGGCGCGATTGGTAAGACGCGAGGCGATTATGTGATTGGGTATACCGTGCCTAGGAAACACAATCAATAATCTGCTTTTTTGCTAATTATTGCACTTTCAAATCATACATAACTTGATTTGTTTCGTTCCTGACAAGTTGATAGCGAACACGTCCGTTGCCATAAGGACCTTTTACCCATGTTATAGCCAAACTTTGATACGGCTTAAAAACAAGAGATTGGCTGTTGTAGAGAGTATAAACGAGCGCAAGGCACGAGCCAGCAGCGAAGCATGCAAAAATGGGCGTCCTCACCTGAGCAATACTCAGCTCCCTGTAGTAAGCCCTACAAAGCACAATTGCTTGTAGAGGGAAGCAAACAAGCATTATGCGATTCCAGAATATGGGAAATGGTGCTAGGAATGAGTGAGCTACGAGCACCAGCCATGTTATAACAAATGCATTCTTTGTTATATAATCATCAACTCTGCCCTTTCTTTGCACAAGCCACAAAAATCCAAGGTGCCAAACAACAATTGCAAGAGAAAACGGCGAAACCTCGCCGAGCGCGAACGAACTGTAAATCTGCATTTTGTCGGCAACAAATCCCTCTCCAGCCACCGCCAAAACAAACCCGGTAATTGAGAGGAGTAAGTTTCCCCCTACTGAGGAAACAAAAAATCCAACAATTGTGGTAATGAGAGAAAATTTCAGAGTGGGAACCCGGCCTCTCCAGAATATAATGGGAATAAAAATAGCCGAGAAGTAGTGCATACTTATTGCAACCAGCGCCATCGTGATGGCGCGAAAATGCCGTCCATCATTTTCGTATATGAATGCAAGATAGATGAACGACACAGCAAATGCGTATCGCATGGATGACATCGGCCCGGATAAAAACACGAAGCCGTAGTACCATAATACAACTATACCCACCGTAGGCGAGAATCTACTCGCTAACTTAACGAATGCGAATATGCTAAATGTGCCACAGATAAATATTAGAGATTGAAACCCGAAATCGAAGGTTCTTAAAATTCTGTTTAGCAGCACGAATCCGGGTTCAAACATGCCGGACGTAATACTTGCGTAGATGTCAGTTTCGCCAAACCCCCGCTGAAACTGATAGTAGGTTTCGTAATCTACCCAGTCGAAACCCGTTTCGTATCGTAGACCGACGATGAAGGCCAGAATGGCCCCAGCCGCATAGGCAGGCCATCGCGATTTCGTATCCCCCTCGATCATTGCGAGCGCGAATAGCACAGCAAAAAATGCCAGATACCAGAACATCAATCCTCCCAGAGCTCGGGTATCAGAAAGCAAACGGGTGGCAAAGGCGAGGGCTCCGCGTTCCAGACCGCCCCGCCAATGCGACATTCAACGGAGGATGAAATGCCTGATTGGCAAGCCATTGGATGGGATCCTCAAAGGGGAATTAGAAAGTTTATAGCTGCTGGCGATCAGCCGGACAGTGTTTTGATCCGCACGGAGATAAACGACAGCACCATCGTCGAGCGCAATAAGGGGCAACAGAACGAGGCCTTCAACCGACGCGACGATATGTGGCACGCGGCGTCCATCCCAACCAGCGTCATGTTCGAATGGCTAACGCGGTTTGGCGTCAATGCCTGGAACCCCGACCACGCGGATGCGGTGAAAAAGCTGCTCAATTCCAGCGATTACCGCTGGTGCAAGGTCAAGCACATCATCCTGTAGGCCACGCACCAGCGTAGCGCCCGCCCAAGTTGCCGGCACTTGCCGGCACGAACACCGACAGAAAGGAGGCCATCATGGCCGAACCGCAGACTTATGCGGGCGTTTCGTGAGCGGTGTCGGCATCGCGGCGGCGGGCGCCGTCACCAGTTCGCCGCCTCCACCGCCCCTGACCGTACACATTTCGTGGAATGGCCAGACGCCGTTGCCGGTATCGGGCGCGTCGGGCGTCGCCCAGGCGGTCGGCTCACCGTTCGCCCCGAACGTGCTGGTCCCGCTCGTCTCAGGCGGCGTGCCGCCCTACGCCGAAAGCGGCGGGCTGGTGAATAACACCAGCGGCAAGCTGACGATCGCCGCCGCGCCAGATGGCGTCCATAATACGATCGCGTGGTCGGGCTTCGCCATCAACGAGGTGGAAAGCACCGACGTCACCTACCGCGCGACCGACAGCGCAGGCACGACCGTCACGTCCACTTATACGGGGATCCTCGTCCAGCGGACGAGCTGAGCGCCGAGCCTACTCCTCCTGCGCGCAGGGATCGCAGATGCGGTTCTGAGCGGGCAGGTAAACGCCGCAGCGTGCGCAATGCGAAGGATCATGCGCCTTTTCATACAGCGACTGCGCCCAGCTCCGGAGCATACCGGACAGGTTCTGGGGTGCCGTTACGACGGCGGGTTCACGCATACGCGACGCGGACTTCATGGGTAATCCTTCCAGCGAGCCATGATGAGGGCTGCGGCGCTCAAAAACCATTCATCGGAAGATAGGGGTCGGGCCGATCTCCCGATCAGGTTGGGGGGCGTAATGACCGTGATTGAGACGATTCCGGCCTGGGCGCCGATGTGCGGCGCGGCATTGGGCGGCGGGGGGCTGGGCGCGGGCCTGCGTCCGATCCTGGACTATTGGAAAGGCCGCCGCCGCCAGACCGACGAAGTCGCGATGGAGCTGGTGGCGAAATTGCAGGCGCGGATCGAGCGGCTTGAGGAATCCTCCGCCGCCGAACGCCAGCTGTGCGACGCGAAGCTTTCGGTGCTGCGCCATGAATTGCAGAATGTGCAGGGCAATTTCGACGCCCTGCTGCTGGCGATCGAGGTGGCGCCCGAAAAGGCCGCCGAAGTTGTCGCCAGGATCAAGCGCCGGCGTGCGGCCTGATGTGGCGGTGGAATCAATCCGCCGGCCGGCTGGCGCGCGGCGGCCAGACGTGGCGCGGCTATAGCGGTGCGGGACGGGGGCTGAACAATCCGGCGTTGCAGGCGGCGGCCGGCACAGGCCCGATCCCGCAGGGGCGCTGGACGATTACCAGCCGGCGCGACAGCCCCAATACCGGACCGTGCACGCTTACCTTAGTGCCGGATCCGGGAACGGAGACGTTCGGCCGCAGCGAATTTCGTATTCATGGAGACAGCATCGCGCATCCCGGCACGGCGAGTCACGGTTGCATCATCCTGCCACGGGCGGTGCGCGACGCGATCTGGCGTAGCGGGGATCGCGCGCTCGAGGTCGTCGGCTGACGGCGCGTAGTCGACTGCGCCCAGGACCGCCCACCAGAAGGTGGCGACCTCGCGCCGTCCGGACGCCTCCGCCTCCAGGACCTGACCGTTGGCGAACAGGGCCGCGCCCGCGCCGAATTCGGCCATCAGTGCGGCCGCCTCGTCGAGCGCGACAAGCCTGAGCAGCGGATCTGAAAGAGCGCGCGCCATGAAAAGCCAACGCCAGCTTTGGTGGATTCGATCCGCACGGGCGCACTCGGTTCGTCGCACGATTGTAACGCGCCTCCCCTCCCTGCGCGCCCTCCGTTTTCCCGCCCGGCTCCAACTTGGCGGCCGGGCCTTTCCAAGGAGACTGACCATGACCGACAGCAAGACCTGGTGGCAGAGCCGCACCGTGTGGGTGAATGTGGTGGCGACGTTGTTTGCCCTGCTCGGCACGTTCAAATTGCTACCCACCGGGCTCGATCAGGACACGATCGTCACTGCGATCATGGGCGTGGTCGCGATCGCCAATGTCGTGCTGCGACTGCTCACCAACCAGGCGATCGCATGAGCGGCTGACGCCCCATGTGGACCAAGCTGATGTTGAGCGCCGCGGCTGTTCTGGCCGCGGCGCTCTTCGCGTTTCTGGGCGACCGGATGATCCAGGCCTATGGCGCGGCGCGCTATCAGGCGGGCCTGGCCGACGGCCGGGTGCAGCAGCTGCCGGCGATCCTGACCGCCAACGCCGCCGCCGCCCAAGCCGGCCTGGACGCACGCGACCGCCTGATCGCAGCCGAACACAACCATGCCACCCAAGCCGTCCGACTGGCGGCCTTGATCCAGCAATCGGAGGATGAAGGGAGAGCCTATGAAGCGAGCGATGCCGGCCGTGCTGACTGCCTTGATGCTGAGCGCGTGCGCGCCATCGAGGTCACTCGCGCCGCCCTCTTTCCTGTCGCCGCCGCCCAAACCTCCACCAGCGGGCAATCCGGACCCTTGCCTGCCGACGCCACTCGCCAAGCAAGCGGATGGAACCCTGGATAAGGGTGAGGCGGACCAGGCGATTCGTGCTGGCGATGCGGATTTGGCGCGATGTCGGGCGGATCGGGATCGGTGGAGAGAGGCGTGGCCCGTTTCGTGATCGACAATCACGCGCATTGCGCGGGCATTTTGCTCACGGCTTGGCAACGATAGGCGCTATAGACACACCGGCATGACCACACCCGCCGGCATGACCGATCTCTTTCCAGCCTTCAGCCTGGGCGCGGTGGCGTTGCTCAATCTGATGGCCCGCCTCGATCCGCCGCCTTTGGTGCGGTGGAGCGTGGTCGGCGGTCTGGCCTTGGTGCTGGTGCTATATCTGGCCGACCAGATTCACCTGTGGCTGCCAGATCGCGTTGGGCTGCCGCTTTATGTCGCGTTGCTGGCGGGATCATCCGCGATCATCGTCTGGAACTGGCGGAACAAGCGCGCCGCCAGGCGGGGTTGAGGCGACGGCCTAGCCTGGATAACCCGCCGCTTCCAATATCAGCGCCGCAATCTCCCGGGGATGAGAGAGGATGGCAAGGTGACTGGCGGGAAGCTCGATCGTCTTCGCACCCATTCTCTTCGCCATGAAGCGTTCAAGATCGGGCTCGATCGTGCGATCGTTGGTCGAGACCTGGTAGAAGCTCGGCTTGCTGCGCCAGGCCGCTTGGGTGACGCGCGCATTAAACAATGTGTCGGAGACCGGCCCCTGGACCGCATAGAGGATGCGCGCCTTGGCCGGATCTATGTCGCCGGCGAAATCGCGCAGGAAAGCGGCCTCGCTGAGCTTCGCATAGCCGCCCGAGTGAACGAGCCCCAGGCTCGCCGGCGGCGCGGGAAAGCGTTTGGCGAGCGCAGTATAGTCCTCGCCCGCATCGGGCGCACGCGCCGCGCAATAGACGAGCGCGCTCACCTTGGCATCAACGCCGGTTTCGGTGATCACCTCGCCGCCATAGGAATGCGCCACAAGCACGGTCGGCCCGTCCTGCAGCGCAATCGCACGTCGCGTATAATCGCAGTCCTCGGCCAGACTGTTGAGCGGATTCTGGACGGCCGTGACGTTCAGCCCCCTCGCCTGCAGGTGCGGGATGACCTCCGCCCAACAGGATCCGTCGGCATAGGCGCCGTGGACCAGCACGACGTTGCGCACGCGTGGCGGCGTGGCGGACACGGGCCTCGCCGCGGCGAGCGTACCGATCGCGGCCAGGCCGGCAGTGAAAGAACGACGGTCGATCATCGCCACTTCCCCTATGATATACGGGTTGATCAGCCCGCTATTTCTGCATCTTCATCAGCTGATCCATCGGCATCATGTTGTGGTTGAGATGCGCCATGATCCAGACGGAGCCGACCACCACCAGCAAAACAATCAATACACCAAATGCGAGTGCGAGCGTGTTGTTGGTGTTTTCCGGCCCGCTGGTGATGTGCAGAAAGAAGACGAGGTGAACGCCGATCTGCGCCACCGCCAGCGCGAGCAAAGCGGCGGGAATGCCCGGCCCCCACACCAGGTCCGATCCCGCGATCCAGAAGCTGGCGACGGTGAGCCCGACCGCGAGCAGCAGGCCGAGCAGATAGATCTGGATTTCCTTGAACCCGGATCCGCCGGCATGTTCATCGCCGGGAGCGGCCTCGTCATGCTCACCCCATTCCTCATCATGGCCGCTCATGCGCCGGCTCCCAAAAGATAGACGATCGTGAACAACGCGACCCAGATGATGTCGAGCGCGTGCCAGAACAGGTTGAAGCAAAGCAGCCGCCGCATGATCTGCGGCTTGAAACCTTTGACCCAGATCTGCGCCATCATCGTCGCGAGCCATAGGCCGCCGATCGTGACGTGCAGACCGTGGCAGCCGACAAGCGCGAAGAAGGCGGAGAGAAAGGCGCTGCGCCCGGGCCCCGCACCCTTCACGATCATCTCGTAAAATTCGAGCACTTCGAGAATCACGAACACCAACCCCAACAGGCCGGTGACAAACATCCAGAATTGGGTCTGAAGCTGTTTGCGCTGCAGGGCTGCGACATAGCCGAGGCCGCAAGTGAAGCTGCTGGCGAGCAGGCAGGCGGTCTCGATGCCGACGCGCTTCAGGTCGAACAATTCGCGCCCCGTCGGGCCGCCCGCGGTCGCATGGGCCAGCACGGCGTAGGCCGCGAAGAAGCCCGAGAACATGACGATGTCGGACAGCAGGAAGATCCAGAAGCCATAGCCGACGATCACACGCTTGGGCGCGGGGCCGCCTGCACCATGGCCGCGCGCCTCAGCGTGGCCATGGCCGTGCGGATCATGGCCCTGCGCGTAAGGGCCCTGCTGCAGATAGACAGCTGCGACGTCGCTGGGGGTGGGTCCGTGGCTCATGCCGGGCTCCCCACCTTGGTCAGCCAGTCGCCACTACGCGATGCCCGTCGCGCGCGATCGACGCGGGCGACGTCCTCCGCCGGGATTTCATATTCGTCCTCGTCGCGCCAGGCGAAGACGACGAAGGTCGCGTAAGCGCCGACGAAGCCGAGCGCCACCATCCACCAGATGTGCCAGATCAAGGCGAAACCCATGAAACTGGCAAAGAAGGCTGTGATGAAACCGGTCGGACTGTTGCGCGGCATTTCAATCGGTTTGTAATCGGGCTCGTCGTGCAGCTTTTCCTGCGCGATCGCGGCCTGTTTGATGCCCCAATAGGCCTCTTCCCCATGCACGTCGTAGAGGACGGGGAAGTTGAAGGTCGGCGGCGGTGATGGCGTCACCCATTCCAGGCTGCGGCCGTTCCAGGGATCACCGGTCGTGTCGCGCAATTGTTCGCGCATGCGGATCGACACGACGAGCTGGACCACCTGGCTGGCGACACCGAGGAAGATCACCACGGTGCCCGCGCCCGCCATCAATATCCACGGATCCCACAGCGGATTGTCGATATGCTGCAGGCGGCGCGTCATGCCCTCCATCCCGACGATGTAGAGCGGGGTAAAGGTGGCGATGAACCCCGCGAGCGTCAGCCAGAAAGCAGTCTTGCCCCAGCCCGGATGGAGCCGGAAGCCGAACGCCTTGGGAAACCAATATTCGTATCCGGCAAAGGCGCCGAACAATACGCCGCCAATGATGACGTTATGGAAATGCGCCACCAGGAACATCGAATTGTGGAGCACGAAATCGGCGGGCGGCACCGCCAGCAGCACGCCGGTCATGCCGCCGATGATGAAGGTGACGATGAAGCCCAAGGCCCACAGCATCGGCACCTCAAAGCGGACGCGGCCGCCGTACATCGTGAACAGCCAATTGTAGATTTTCACGCCGGTCCCGACCGCGATGATCGAGGTAGCGATGCCGAAAGCGGCGTTGACGTCGCCGCCCGCTCCCATCGTGAAAAAGTGATGCAGCCAGACGAGGAAAGAGACGATGCAGATAAACAAGGTCGCCATCACCATCGATCGGTAGCCGAACAGCGGCTTGCCTGAGAAGGTCGAGAACACCTCCGAGAAGATGCCGAAGGCGGGCAGGATCAGGATGTAGACTTCGGGATGGCCCCACGCCCAGATCAGGTTCACGAACATCATCGGGTTGCCGCCCGCTTCATTCGTGAAGAAGTGGAAGCCGAGATAGCGGTCGAGCGTCAGCATCGCCAACGTCGCCGTCAGGATCGGGAAGGCTGCGACGATCAGCAGATTGGACGCGAGGCTCGTCCAGCAGAACATCGGCATGCGCATGTAGGACATGCCCGGCGCCCGCATTTTCAATATCGTCGTGACGAGATTGATACCCGTCGTCAGCGTGCCGATGCCCGATATCTGCAGCGCCCAGAGATAATAGTCGACGCCGACGCCGGGCGAATAAGCGAGTTCCGACAACGGCGGATAGGGCAGCCAGCCCGTGCGCGCGAACTCGCCAATTGCGAGGCTGATATTGACCAGCAAGGCGCCGGACGCGGTCAGCCAGAAGCCGGTCGAATTGAGCGTGGGGAAGGCGACATCGCGCACGCCCAATTGCAGCGGGACGACGAAGTTCATGAGTCCGATCATGAACGGCATCGCGCCGAAGAAGATCATGATCGTCCCGTGCGCCGAGAAGACCTGGTCATAATGTTCGGGCGGCAGGTAACCGGCGGCGCCGTGCAGCGCCAAAGCCTGCTGCGAGCGCATCATGATCGCGTCGGCAAAGCCACGTAGCAGCATGATGCAGCCGAGCAGGATATACATCACGCCGATCCGCTTGTGATCGACGCTCGTCAGCCATTCGTGCCACAGATAGGGGAACCAGCCCCGCTTCCACACGTAAGCCAGCACGGCGACGATGCCGAGGCCGACCACAGCGCTCGCGATCAGCGGGATGGGCTGGTCAAGCGGGATCGCCGACCAATCGAGCTTACCGAGCAGCTTCATTGTACCGAGGTCCTTGGCGAAACATTCACGCCGGCACGGCCGGCCTGTGGGCCGGCGGCGGGCGCGATCTTCTGCGTGGAGATCTGGTTGAACAGCCCGGGCTGGACCGCACCATAATCATAGGCCTGCTTGACGAGCCCCTGTTTTGCCAGACCGGCGTAAGCGGCGGCGTCGAGCGATGGCACCTGGCCCTTGGTTTTCGCGACCCAACCGGCAAACTCCGCAGGCGCGACCGCATTGGTGACGAAATGCATGTCGGAGAAACCGTCGCCCGAATATTGGGCGGACTGGCCCCAGTAGGTGCCGGGCTTGTCGGCTTGCAGGTTCACTTGCGTGACCATGCCGTTCATCGTGTAGATCATGCTGCCCAGGCGGTGGATGAAGAAGGCATTCATCACGCTGGCCGAGGTCAGCGAGAAATGGACCGGCACGCCCGCCGGGATGACCAGCCGATTGACGCTGGCGACGCCCTGTTCGGGATAGATGAACAGCCATTTCCAGTCGAGCGAGACAACCTGCACCTCCAGTGGCTTGGTCGTTTTCTGGCTTTCGAGCGGCTGATAGGGATCGAGCTGGTGACTCCCGACCCAGATCACGCCCGCCAGGAACAGGATCACCAGGATCGGGATCGACCACACGACCAGCTCGACTCGGCCCGAATAGGCCCATTCGGGGAGGTAGCGGCCGCGCGGTTTGTCCGCTCGATACCAAAAGGCGAATCCCAAAGTGGCGACGATCGTCGGGATGACGATCGCGAGCATGATCACCAGGCTGTTGAGAAGGATGGTGCGTTCGCCTGCACCGACCGGGCCGGCCGGGTCCAATATGCCCTCGCCGGTGCAGCCCGTGAGCGCCATCAGCGCCAGAAGCAGGAGTGCCCGCTTACCCACCTTGATCGTTACCCTCATGCCGGCCTTGCCTTGGAATCGGGGGTGCGGAGGCGATTCCTACCGCAGAAAGTCAAGCGCGTCGCCACTGACTACGGTTGCGTTTTGTGCATGTCTTGTAGGAAAAAAGCGCATTCGGCTACAAGTGGGCGGTCGCTGATCCACTCCCATTTCTGCGATAGGCCGGCGAATACGATTCAACCCCGAAACAATTGCAACAATCCTGTGCCCAAGCCCGTTAGGCAAATCCAAGTGTATTGGTAGCATTGCGCAAAACAGGACAAAACCGGTGGATCGTTCGCAACGTATCGTTGCCGTCGGACTTCTCACCGAGCATGATCTATCCCTGCTCGGCGAGGGGTTTCGGCGCGCTTATCGTCTCGACGAGACGCACGATTTCGGCGCCTTGCTCGCAGAGATCGACGCGGCCGAGCGCGACGGTAGCGACAACAGCCAAGCCGAATGAAGCCGCCGGCCCTATTCGGCGGGCTGGGCTTCCGGCTTCCAGACCTTCGGCTTCTTTTCCGGAAAGCTCTTCTCGCAACGGCCGCACCAGCGCCGCGCAATGTGCGAGGGGGCATAGCTGCGCGTCAGACAATCAGGGCAGACGAAGCTCTTGGCCGGGCCCGACCCGCGATATTTTCCATAATGATCAAGGTTTACCCGATCCGTGTGCCGCATCATCGCGAACAAGAATACGGGTGTCACGACGCAGGCCCCAAGCGCGAGGCCGATCACCAGGAAAATCAGGATGTTATCCAAAATTAGCCCATCCCACGCCACATCACAAAGATCGTGCCCAACCGGGCGACCATTCCGCCCCAACGCACGATCCGTACAACGGGTCCGCCGTTTGACATCTGGGAAATGCAACTTCGGCCAAGCCGAATTACTGTGCCATGAATAGGTCTCACGCGCCCCGGCCGGAGGAGACTAAGCGGTGTCCATTTGCGACGGGTAGTGGAGATCGTCCGACCGGCGATCAGCCGAGCGCTCCCCAAACATCTTAGGCGAGCGCCTTCGCCACCTGCAGGAAGATCACATAAAGTATGCCCGCAATCGCCATCGCCGCCGGCAGGGTCGTGATCCACGCGAGCGCGATGCTGCGTACCGTGCTGACCTGCACGCCCGATCCGTTGCCCGCCATCGCCCCGGCGACGCCGCTCGACAATATGTGGGTGGTCGAAACCGGCATGCCCTTGAACTGGGCGAGCAGGATCGTGCTGGCCGCCATCAATTCGGCGGCCGCGCCCATTCCGTAGGTGAGATGCGTCTTGCCGATCTTCTCGCCGACGGTGACGACGATCCTTTTCCAGCCGACCATCGTGCCTAGGCCGAGTGCCAGCGCGACAGAGATCTTGACCCAGGTCGGGATGTAGCGCGTGCCCTTTTCGAGCAGGGTCTGATAGGTCTTGAGCGCTTTGTCGCCGCCATTGGGGAAATCGGCCCTCGCTTTTTCCGGATCCTTGGTGAGCAGACGCAGAGTATCGTAAACCAGATACATCTGGTTGCGCAGGTTGCGCGTGGCCGCCGCCGGCACGTGCGCGATCGCGCCGTAATTCTTGAGCTCCTGCGCGATATCGGCTGAGACGATGTCGAGCGCGGCATAGACTTGTGGTTTGTCGGCCTGATGCGTGCGTAGCGCCTGGCTCAATGTTTCGGACGCCTGCTGCGGGGTCGCGGCCGGTGCCCCACCGGCATGGGCGGCGAAGACGGTATGCGCGGCCTGAACCGATTGGATGAAGGCAGGGGTCGAACTGTCGGGCATCGTCCGGTTGAGCGCATAAGCGGTCGGCGCGACGCCGATCAGGATCAACATGATCAGGCCCATGCCCTTCTGCCCGTCATTGCCACCATGCGCGAACGACACCGCCGTGCAGGTGAAGACCAGCAGCGAACGGATATGCCAGGGCGGCGGGGTATTGCCCTGCGGTTCCTTGTAGAGCTGCGGATCGGGAATGATGCGCTTCATCACCCACAATAGTGCCATCGCGCCGAGGAATCCGATGATCGGGCTGACGAGCAGGGTCAGCAGCACGCTCTGCGCCTGCCCCCACTCGACGCCCGACGTGCCGCCCGGCCCGCTCGACATCAACTGGTTGGCGAGGCCAACGCCGAGGATCGATCCGATCAAAGCGTGGCTCGACGAATTGGGCAGGCCCAACCACCAGGTGCCGAGATTCCACACGACCGCCGCGATCAGCAAAGCGAAGATCATGGCATAGCCACCCGCGCTGCCAACGTGGAGGATCAGGTCGACCGGCAACAAGGTGATGATCGAATAAGCGACCGCGCCGGTGGACAGCATCACGCCGATGAAATTCCAGCAGCCCGACCAGATTACCGCGGCCACCGGCGCCATCGAATTGGTGTAGATCACCGTGGCGACGGCATTGGCGGTATCGTGGAAGCCGTTCACGAATTCGAAGCCGAGCGCGATCACCAGCGCCAGCCCCAGGAACAGGAAGGCGCCGATCGCGAGCGGCTCACCGACATGGTTGGTATCGTCGAAGATATTGAAGCCCGCAAAGAGCAAGCCGCCGACCAATACCAACAAGAAGATCGCCGAGGCAAAGGGATGAACCTTACGGTCGAGCGCCACCACCGAGCGATGGGAAGGGCCCGGGTCGATCGCGCGCGTCGCCATGCCGGTCTCCTGCGAATCTGGAGCCGCAACTTGCGCCGCGTTGTGCGACTCTTTGATTACGCCCTCCGCGGCACCGTCCCCGCGGCGCCGCGTTACCGTCTCTGACATTCCGTATCGGAGCGACCTGATGGTGCCACCCGACGAAATCGAACTCAAGTTTGAGCTGGAGCCGGAAGACCTGGTCCGGCTCGAGCACTGCGCCAGGCTGCAGAGCGAGGATGCGACCAGCGACCGGCTGGTTTCGCGCTATTTCGACACGGGCGATCACGATCTGCGCCGGGCGGGCTATACGCTGCGCGTTCGCCGAGCCAAGGGCGGCGCAATCCAGACCGTGAAGCAGGAAAGCAGGCACGCGGCCGGCCTGTTCGCACGCGCCGAATGGGAAAGGCCGATCACCGGCAAGTTTCCGGTTATCGAACGCGGCGACGGGCCGGTGCCGGATCTGGTCGACAAGCGCGACCTTGAACTTGCCTTCACCACCGACGTGACGCGATCGCTCCGCAATGTCGCCCTCGGCGGCGCGCGGATCGAGGTGGCGTTGGATGACGGCCGCATCAAGGCGGGTCTCGCGCGGCAGAAGATTTGCGAACTGGAGTTGGAGTTGAAAGGCGGCGGGCACGAACCGCTGTTCACGCTGGCGCGCGAATTGAACGCGCTCGTGCCGCTACGCCTGGGGGTGCGAAGCAAAGCCGAACGCGGCTATGCGCTTGCCAAAGGCAAGGACAGACAGGCTTTCAAGGCGGAGCCGATCCGGCTCGATCCCGATGGCGATGTGCACCCCGGCTTCGCCGCGATCGCCACAGCCTGTATCCGCCATTTTCGCTTGAACGAGCCGCTGCTGCTCGAAACTGGCGCGGCCGAGCCGCTGCATCAGGCGCGGGTCGCGCTGCGCCGGCTGCGATCTGCTTTCTCCTCGTTCAAGCCGTTGCTGGCGCGTGATCCGCAGACCGATCCGCTGCGCGACAATCTGCGCTGGCTGGCGGGCGTTCTCGGCCAGGTGCGCGATCTCGACATACTGATTCCAAAAATGCGGGACGCCGATCGCGATCGCCTGATCCAAGCACGCGCGGCCGCGATCATAAAGGCGGAAGCCGCGCTGGAATCGCTGCGTACGCGCGGCTTGATGATCGATCTCGCCGAATGGATCGCGATCGGCGCATGGCGGACGCGGCCGGCCAAGTCGGCCCCTGCCGCCAGTATCGTCACCGTCTTTGCGGCGCATGTACTGGACCGCCACCGCAAGCGGCTGCGCCGGCGCGGCCAGCATCTTGCCCGGCTGAGCGACCATGACAGACACAAAGTGCGGATCGAAGCCAAGAAGCTGCGTTACGCGGCCGAGTTTTTCGCTTCCCTCTGGCCGACCGGAAAAGCGAGACGGCGGCAGGACGATTTTCTGGAAGCCATGGAGAAGCTGCAGGATCAGCTTGGCGAGCTGAACGACCGTGTCACCGCCCCCGATTTGCTTGCCCGCTTCGGGATTGAGCATCGCCCGCACCATCGCGATGGCCGACGCGCTTTGCTCAGGAGAGCGGAATCAGCATTCGACGAATTGATGGATGTGAAACCGTTCTGGCGGTGATCAACCTGATGCGGGCAGGCGGCAAATGGCGATCCAGTCCGCGCCCACGATTTGGGCCAGCCGGTCTGGCGCGACGCGGACCGAAGAATTGAGCGATCCTGCCGCCGGATAGACCGTTTCGAAGGCTTTCAGGCTGACGTCGCAATAGATTGGCAGCGGCATAGCCAAGCCGAACGGGCAGACGCCGCCGACCCGGTGGCCGGTCGCCGCGAACGTCTCCTCCGCGTCCAGCATGCGGGGACGCGCAGCGAAGGCGGCCTTGGTCTTCTGATTATCGAGCCGCGTGTCGCCGCGCGTCACCAGCAGCACGATTTTGCCGTCGATCCGCAGCGCCAATGTCTTGGCGATCTGGCCCGGCGCGACACCGAGCGCGGCGGCCGCCTCCAGTACGGTCGCTGTGCTCTCGCGGGTTTCGATGATCGGCAGATCGGGGGCGTGCACGCTCAGCCAGGTGCGGACTGATTCGAGACTCATATATCCCCACCGTAACCACGCCCCTGCGCCGGCCAAAGCCCCTCCGGCACACCGCTGCGCATCAGATGATAGGCGCCGTGCAGATTGACGGTGGGATCGCAATGCGACGGCATAAGGACGATCCGGCTGCCGATCGCGGGCCGTTCCGCGCCGTCAGGCAGATCGAGCTGGCCAAACTCGTCGCCCTTGAAGGCGTATCGGCTGTCGGGGTGCGCGCCTGCGAGCACGCGCGGACTTCCCGCGTCGCTCGCGATCGCCTTGATGCCCGCGTCTAGCGTGACAAAGCCGGGATGATTGGCACTGACCACGGTCGCGTGGACGGTCAGCGCCTGTTCGAACGGTGCGGCGCCGCCCAACTCGCACGCACCATAATCCTGATCCATGAAAATATAGGATCCGCACTGCAGCTCGGTCAGGAGCCCCGCTTCGGCATCTATCCCGTGTGTGCCGGTGCCACCGCCCGTCACGACCTGCGGCGTCAGACCTGACGCGGAGAGCGCGGCAATAGTCTCGGCCAGCTTGGCATTGCGCGCTGTGATCGCCGAACGGCGATCCGCCAGCGCCGGGATGTGCTGATCGCTGCCGCAATAATGTTGGATGCCGCCATAGGTCAGCTGATCATGCGCGGCGATGGCGCTGGCTAGCGCGACCGCATCCTGCGCGCGGGCCACCCCGGTGCGCCCGCCCCCGGGGTCCACATCGACCAGCACGCGCAACCTGCCGCCGCTGGGCAGGGCTGCCGCGAGGGCGGGCACGCTGTTTGGATGATCCACCACCACCGCCAGATCGACGCCGCCCGCGACGAAAGCAGCGATCCGCGCGAACTTATCGGGCGTCACCACTGGCGAGGTGAGCAGGATCGATGGCGCGGCGCCCGCGAGTTGTTCGGCCTCGTGCAGCGTGGCGCAGCAAATGCCCACCGCGCCGACCCGCGCCTGAAGACCCGCGATCATCCGACTCTTGTGCGTCTTGGCATGAGGACGCAGCGCGAGCCCGCGCGCGGCCGCATATGCCCCCATACGCGCGATGTTGCGCTCGAGCGCATCGAGATCGAGCACGAGGCAGGGTGTCGGCGGCAGAGTCATTGGCAGCGTTTGGCCGCCTTCCCGCGCGGAGGCAATGTCCGGTCGTCAGTCGCGGCGGCCGCCTCCGCCACGGCGTAGCAGCCATGCCCTCAGGCTCGGTACGCGCGCGGTTTGGATATCGGCGATCTTCCAACCCGCGAGCGGCGCGCGCGTGAGCACGAACGTCAGTTTTTTCGACGGTGCGATGCGATCGGCATCGAAGCGGAGCAGCACCTGTGCCACCGCTTTGTTCTCCGTGCCCGTCACCGACAATATCTGGGCGCTCAGCCCGTCATTGTCTTTGCACTGGCAAATCGGATCATAGTCCAGACCGCCCGTTTTGCCGCCCCGACTGCCGCGTTGCACCAGATCATACAGATCCGGCGTCAGCAATTTCAGCGACGCAAATCCAAAATGTCGGTTGTGCGTCGCCTTGATATAAATCTGCGCAACGAACGTCCGTGCCCCAATTACGTCCTGGGCCGCAGCGGATACCGCCAAGCCCGCCGCCAACAAGGCGGCCCCCAACAACTTCCCCACGAAACCTCCCCCGCTTCGTTCGGAGTTTAACCATATACAGGGTGGGGGCACTGCCCAAGGTGATTGTCCGAAATGGACACAAGTTTTACAATTTTACGACGGAAAATCGGGTTCGAAGCGGCAGATCGGGCGCGTCAGGGCAGGTTTACGCCAATCCGTTCGATCGCATTGATATAGGCCGCCATGCCCTCGGCCGCCTCGTCGGACAGGTCGATGAACACGCGCCGCCCGTCGCGCGGATCGGCCGTCCGCACAAAAACGCCCTCGTCGGTGAGCCGCTTGATCCAGCGCAAAGCGGTGGTCGGCGGCACCGCCGCGGCGATGCACAAACTGGAAACAGCGACCGTCCGCTGTTCGAGCCGCGCGAGCAGAAGATCGAGCAACATGTCCCATGCGGGGTCGGCGAACATTTCCCCGCTGAAATATTGGTCCCGCAGCCGCCGCGCCCGGATCATCGCCCGGATCGCGGGTATGGCGGGCATAGTCCTGTCGCCGCTATGGCCGCGCCGGTCCGACTGTTCACGCCGGTCGCCCTCGCGCCGATCGGACCGTTCTCGCCGTTCGGGGCCCGTATGACGTTCGTTCTTCGACAGCATCGCGAGCGCGCGCGCGATCCTGCCAACTTCCTCGCTGAGCTGCAGCAGCTGGGGGGAAGGATCGTCCTCTGGTTCGGTCAAGCAGAAAGGCCGATGCGGTATAGGGTGACGGCCCCGCGCTTCGAAGCGGGCCCGGGCGGCATTCTGACGACCGCTTTCACCATGATGCGAACCTAGCGCGACTTGGACCAACGTGACCGTTTTTTTGTTTCGCTTTGGATGAATGATACCCGATTTGGCGCCATTCACCCTATACTAGCACCATTTTGGTGCAATCGCACCGGTGCCGAAACGATCGGTTCAGACTCAGCTTATGCCAGACGGCGTTTTCACTCGAACACTTCGCTGAGATGCTCCTCGCCGCGCCGGCCGAGCAGTTGGTCGGTCGCGACCGCCGCCACACCGGCATAAAGCGCCAACGTAAAGCCGCCGACCACGCCGCTAACAAGCGCGAAAATCACGCTCTTGATCGAAAGGGCATAATTCGCGGCATTCATTGTGGCGACGCGAAGCTGAGCGTTCGGATCGAGCGGCCGCATCATATCCATCAACACCGGCCCCGAACGGGCGAGACCGATCATGCCATAGAGCAGCACCATCAGGATCAGAATCACCGCATAAGCGCCGAACAGCCGCCAGAAGTTGCCCCGCGAAAGCCGCCAAGACGGTCCGATGACGATCTTGCGCTCCAATATCGTGAGCGGCCCAGCCAGCGAGAAGCGCGTTCCTAGCCAGATGCTGAGAACCAGCCCGGCGATCCCCAGTCCCGCCATTGCCATAACAACCCTCGGAAATCCTGCGGCGGAGCCAATCAACGCGCCGATTACGGCGAACAGGACCCCTGCGATCAAAGCCAGGATGTAGAAGGAGATAACCAGAACCAACATGCAGCCGAGCAGTCGAAGCTCGTCCATGCCCAGCCGCAGATAGGCGGTCCGGCTTTGAGCCGGGAACAACACAGCCCGAAAAGCCGCTGCCCACAAAGCCGTGAAGACCAGCACCATGCCCAGCATCACACCGAGGAAAGCGCCAATATGCGGGGATGCCCGAGTCCCGCTCTGCAGCGCAGCCAGTTGTGCTGCGTAAAAGGGCTGCATCGCGGCCATCATCAGCAATTGAACCAGGAAGACGATACCGCTCCATACCGCGATGGCGCCAAGGTTGTTGCGCACGAAGCGGAACGTGCCGCCCAGGATCGATCCCACCGTGACCATATGTCCCTCCTGTATCGGGCCGCCCCCGGCCCTCGTGTCACCTCAATGGCCGAGCGCCTTCACGATCTCTTCGACCATCTTCTTCGCGTCCGCGAGCAGCATCATCGTATTGTCGCGGTAGAAGACCTCATTATCGACACCGGCATAGCCGACGCCGCCCATGCTGCGCTTCACAAACAGAACCGTTTTGGCTTTCTCCACGTCGAGCACGGGCATGCCATAAATCGGTGAGGTCTTGTCGGTCTTGGCGGCTGGATTGGTGACGTCGTTGGCACCGATCACGAACGCGACATCGGTCTGGGCGAATTCGCCGTTAATGTCCTCCAACTCGAACACCTCGTCATAAGGCACGTTCGCCTCGGCCAGCAGCACGTTCATATGGCCCGGCATGCGCCCCGCGACCGGGTGGATCGCATATTTGACGGTCACGCCCTCTTTCTTGAGCATGTCCGCCATCTCGCGCAGCGCATGCTGCGCCTGGGCGACGGCCATGCCGTAACCGGGGACGATGATGACCTGTTCGGCCTGGCTCATCAGGAAGGCGGCATCCTCGGCCGATCCGCGCTTCCACGGCCGGTCGGTCACCGCAGCGCCAGCCGGGCCACCGCCGTCACCGCCGAAGCCGCCCGCGATCACCGAAATGAAGCTGCGGTTCATCGCCCGGCACATGATGTAGCTCAGGATCGCGCCCGAGCTGCCGACCAGCGCGCCGGTGATGATCATCGCGCTATTATGGAGCGTGAAGCCCATCGCGGCGGCCGCCCAGCCCGAATAGCTGTTCAGCATCGACACCACGACCGGCATGTCCGCGCCGCCGATCGGAATGATCAGCAGGAAGCCGATCGCGAAGCTAAGCGCGGTGGCGATGAAGAACACCCACGGCGCCTGATCGGTCAGGAAGTAGGCGATCAGGCCGATGATGCCCGCGAGCACACCCAAATTGATGACATGGCGACCGGGCAGCATGATCGGTTTGCCCGACATGTTGCCGTTTAATTTGAGGAAGGCGATCACCGAGCCGGAGAAAGTGATCGCGCCGATCGCGACGCCAAGCCCCATCTCGATCCGGCTGACATGATGGATGACGCCGTCCGCACCGGCGATGCCGAAGGCCTGTGGATTGAGATAGGCCGCGCTGGCAACCAGTACGGCGGCGAGGCCGACCAGCGAATGGAAGGCGGCGACCAATTGCGGCATCGCCGTCATAGCGATGCGGCGTGCGATTACGAAGCCGACCGCGCCGCCGACGAGGATCGCGACCGCAATCTCCCACAGCGAACCGACATGGTGCGTGATGAGCGTCGTCACGACTGCCAGCGCCATGCCAAACATGCCGAAGCGATTGCCGCGGCGGCTGCTGGTCGGGCTCGACAATCCGCGCAGCGCGAGGATGAAGCACACGCCCGCGACGAGATAGGCGAACATCGCCCAGGGATTCACCGCTACCGCCTGCTCCATCGTCTTCCCTTATCCCCGATCCGTGCCGCCCTCATTTGGCGGCGGCCGGCCGTTCCTTCTTCTTGTACATGGCGAGCATGCGCTCGGTGACGGCGAACCCGCCGAAGATATTCACGCTGGCGAGCGCGACCGCGATCAGGCCAAGCCATTTCGACAGCGAATGTCCCGCCGACGAGGGTGGCGGCGCGGCGGGTGCGACCACGGCCTTTTCGGCGATGGCGATGCCGGTGGGGGTGATATCCTTGTCGACCGCGACCGGCGCAGACGTTGCCGCCACCACTTTCGCCGGCGTGGACGACAGGGCGCCCGCCGCGCTCGCGATCAGCGCGCCGACGATGATCACCGACGAGATTGCGTTGGTCACCGCCATCAGCGGCGTGTGCAAGGCCGGTGTCACTGACCAGACGACATAATAGCCGACGAAACAGGCCAGCACGAAGATCGACAGGATCGAGATGAAGTCCATAAAGTCGTCTCCGTCAGCTCAAGAGTCGTGGGTTCACCACTTTGCCGTTTTGGGTCAGGCGGATCGCGCCGCCGATCTCGTCGTCGAGCTGCGGCAGGCCACCGTCCTTGTCCCAGAAAGCGGACAGGAAGTTGAACAGGTTGCGCGAGAACAGGGCCGACGTGTCGGCCGCAAGACGCGACGGCACGTTGCGGTGGCCGACGATTTTCACGCCGTGGATTTCGACCACTTCGCCCGCCTTGGCGCCCTCGACATTGCCGCCCTGCTCGACCGCGAGATCGACGATCACGCTGCCCGGGCGCATGCTCGCGATCTGCGCATCCGAGATCAGGCGCGGCGCGGGCCGGCCCGGGATCAGAGCGGTAGTGATGACGATGTCCTGCTTGGCGATGTGCGCGGACACCAGTTCGGCCTGGGCCTTCTGATATTCGGGCGACATTTCGGTCGCGTACCCGCCCGAGCCTTCGCCCTCGATCCCGGCGACATTCTCGACGAAGATCGGCTTGGCGCCGAGCGACTGGATCTGCTCCTTGGTCGCAGAGCGCACGTCGGTCGCGGAGACTTGCGCACCCAGCCGCCGCGCGGTCGCGATCGCCTGCAGGCCGGCGACGCCGACACCCATGATGAAGACGCGTGCGGCCGAAACCGTGCCGGCGGCGGTCATCATCATCGGGAAAGCGCGGCCATATTCGGACGCGGCATCCAGCACCGCCTTGTAGCCCGACAGGTTCGACTGCGACGACAGGATGTCCATCGACTGCGCGCGCGTGATGCGCGGCATCAATTCCATCGCCAGCGCCTCGAATCCGGCGGCAGCGTAGGCATCGACCCTCGCACGCTCGCCGAAGGGATTCAGCCCCGCGACGATCCACGCGCCCTTCTTGGCGCCCTTCAAGCTATCGGGGTCCGGACCCTGCACGCCGAGGATGATGTCGGCATCCTTGAGCACGGATGCACGATCACCCAGTTTGGCGCCGGCATCGGCATAAGCCTGGTCCGAAATCGAAGCGCTGGAGCCCGCGCCACTTTCGACGGCGACTTCCGCACCCAGCCCGGCGAACTTCTTGACCGTCTCGGGCGTGGCGGAAACGCGCTTCTCGCCGGCCGTGCTCTCCTTCACAACCGCGATGCGAACGCTCACGTCAGCGGGTGATCAGGAAAATGACGAGCATCGCAATCAGGAAGCAGGCGATCGCGCCATATTTGAACAGGCCGATAAAGTGCGAATAGGTCCGCTCATGCGCGGGAAGATCCATTGGAGCGCCGCTTTCGGCCATCTGTCCGTCCCCATATTTAAGGCTGTCCCGGGCTGATTAGCCGCTGCTTCATCGCGCCTCAAGCACCGATCGATACTGTTTCGCGATGCGGGCGAGTCTTTCGGGCAACACCCACAACAGGTTGAGTCCAAACCCCCGCCCGGACTCCCACATCCTGTGGATAACTTTGCAACGAGCACCCTAACCAGCTGTCCGGCAAGGCATTCGCCCGACCGCCTTGGGCTTGACCGCGGAGTCCAGGCGAAGCCATCACGCGCCACTCGTGCTGATTTGCGAGGGGGATTAAGCGTGGGTGCGCTGCGACCGATACGAAAGGCCGAAGCCGTGCGCCCGGCGCTGGCGCTACTGCCGCTCGACACGATCCTGCAGGGGGATTGCGTGTCGGAGATGGCCAAGCTGCCCGACAAATGCATCGACATGATCTTCGCCGATCCGCCTTACAATCTGCAGCTGGGCGGCGACCTCCATCGGCCGGAAGGCGGCAAGGTCGATGCCGTGATGGACCATTGGGATCGGTTCGACAGCTTCGAAGTCTATGACCGCTTCACCCGCGCCTGGCTCGAACAGGCGCGCCGTATCCTCAAGGATGACGGATCGCTGTGGGTGATCGGCAGCTATCACAATATTTTCCGCGTCGGCGCGGCGCTGCAGGATGCGGGCTTCTGGATCCTCAACGACATCATCTGGCGCAAGGCCAACCCAATGCCCAACTTCAAGGGCACGCGCTTCACCAACGCGCACGAAACGATGATCTGGTGCTCGAAGAACGAAAAAGCGCGCTACACCTTCAATTATCGCGCGATGAAAGGCCTCAACGACGACGTGCAGATGCGCTCCGACTGGAGCTTGCCGATCTGCGGCGGCGCCGAGCGGCTCAAGGACGATGACGGACACAAGACCCATCCGACCCAGAAGCCCGAAAGCCTCCTCTATCGCGTGATGCTCGCCGCCAGCAAACCGGGCGACATCGTGCTCGACCCCTTTTTCGGTACCGGCACGACGGGCGCGGTCGCGCGCCGTCTGCGCCGCCGCTGGATCGGGATCGAGCGTGAGACCAAATATGTGAATGCAGCGCGCGAACGCATCAATTCGACCCTGCCGCTCGACGAAAGCGCCATGGTGGGTGTGCCGGAAAAGGCGGCCCAACAACGCGTCGCCTTCGGTCTGCTGGTCGAAAGCGGCATGGTCGCGCCGGGCACGATCCTGCTGGACGCCAAACGCCGCTGGCGGGCAGAAGTCAAAGCCGATGGCTCGCTCGTCTGCGGCGCGCAAGGCGGATCGATCCACCGCTTGGGCGCAATCCTGCAGGGCGCCCCGTCGTGCAACGGCTGGACCTTCTGGCATGTCGAGGAAGCGGGCAATCTCGTGCCGGTCGACGCGCTCCGGCAAAAACATCTGGCGGAGTTCTCCGCGTAGTGCCCGAGGCGCTAGTAGCCCGCCGCCGACAGCTGCGCCCGCAGGTTCCGCAGCACATCCGGCGAAACCGGCGGCAGATCGCGCGCGGGCTTGCCGTGGCGGAGCCGCTCCCGATCCTGCTCTGACGGATCGATGGCCCTTACGCGCACCGGGGCCGTCCCGATCGCCTTGATGCCCAGTTGCGCCGCCGCGCCGCGCGAGAGGTCGATGATGCGCGGCCCTTTGATGAATGGGCCGCGATCGTTGATCCGCACGATGATCCGCCGTCCGGTGGCGAGCGCGGTCACCTCGACATAGGTCGGCAGCGGCAGCGTCGTGTGCGCGGCGGTGATCCAGTCGGGGCGGAAGCGTTCGCCATTGGCGGTGCGTCCGCCCGATTCCGGGCCGTACCAGCTCGCATAGCCCAGCATGTCATAGGTTGCGTCGGCCGCCGGCACGAAGGTCGTGCCGCGCACCGTATAGGGCTTGCCGATCCGGACCGGAACGTCGCTCACCGGGCGGAAATTGCCGCCTGCACAGGCCGACAGCGCCAGCAAGGCCGCCACCGCGCTCCCTGCGCGCTCCCTCCGAAATCCCGCCATGTCCGAAACCCTAGCCATGAGCGGGACAGCGGTCATTCCCAAATGCCATGCATGGGCTAAGAAGCATGCATGACCAGCCGCCATTCTCGCCATCATGAAGGCCATGCGCTTGAGCATATCGGCTGGCTCCGCGCCGCCGTGCTGGGCGCCAATGATGGTATTCTTTCGACCGCCAGCCTGATCGTCGGCGTGGCCAGCGCATCCGCCGATCTGCGCCAGGTTTTGATCGCAGGCGGAGCCGGGCTGATCGCGGGATCCCTGTCGATGGCGGCGGGCGAATATGTCAGCGTCAGCTCGCAGGCCGATCTCGAAAAGGCCGACCTCCATCGCGAAAGAAGGGAGCTCCACGAGGACCCCGAAGGCGAACTGCGCGAACTGACCCACATCTATATCAAGCGCGGGCTCGAACCGAAGCTGGCGGGCGAGGTCGCCGAACAGCTGACCGCGCACGACGCGCTCGGTGCGCATGCCCGTGACGAGCTTGGTCTGTCCAAGGCAATGGCCGCGCAACCGATCCAGGCCGCGCTCGCTTCGGCCGCATCCTTCGCGACCGGCGCCGCCATCCCGCTCGCTGTGACCGCGCTGGCGCCATTCAAACATGTGTCGATCGCGGTGGTCGCGGTTTCGGTCGTGACCCTGGCCATCCTTGGCGCGCTTGGTGCGCGCACCGGGCGCGCGCCGGTGGGGCGCGCGGTGAGCCGGGTCGTGCTGCTCGGCGTGGCGGCAATGCTCCTCACGATCGGCCTGGGCAGGCTGTTCGGCACCAGCGTTTAGAAGGCCCAGATGACCGACCGCCTCTATCTTCGCCCGACCGGCTTCGTCGACGCGCCCTTTGGGTATGACGGACAGATGCTGCGGCTCGCCGGCGGCCTGACGTTTTTTGCGATGATGGAGCTAATCCATGTTCGCGACGGCGATCGCGTGAGTCAGACGCTCGTCCCCGTGCAAGCGCTTGAATCCGCGCTCAGTTCTTTCTCTTCAGAAATCCAGGAACAAGCTCGAACTACCATTTCCCGTCTCACAGCCCCACGCACGACGCTCAAGCTGGCCGCGCGTACGATCCCGCTCGACCAGCCGCAGGTTATGGGCATCGTCAATGTTACCCCCGACAGCTTCTCCGACGGCGGCATGCATCAGGATCCGACAGCGCACGCGATGGACATGCTCCAGGCGGGTGCGGCGCTGATCGATGTCGGCGGCGAATCCACCCGTCCGGGCGCGAAACCGGTGTGGGAAGGCGACGAAATCGAACGCGTCCGCCCGGTGATCGAACTGCTCGCCGCGAGCGGTGCGGCGGTCTCGATCGATACGCGTAAGGCGGGGGTGATGGAGGCGGCGTTCGAGGCGGGCGCAGGGCTGGTCAACGACGTCTCCGCACTCTCCTGGGACGCTCGCGCGCTCGAAGTGGTCGCGATGCGCGGCTGCCCGGTAGTGCTGATGCACCATCAGGGCGCGCCCGAGACGATGCAGCAGGATCCGCGCTACGACGATGTGCTGATCGAGGTCCATGACTGGCTGGAGGCGCGGATCGCCATCGCGGTCGCCGCTGGCATCGACCGCGCGAATATCCTGGTCGATCCCGGCATCGGCTTCGGCAAGACGCTGCGCCACAACCTCACGCTGCTCAACAATCTGTCGCTATTCCACGGGCTCGGCTGCCCAATCGTGCTCGGTGTCAGCCGCAAGCGCAGCATCGGCGCGCTTTCCGGCGAGGCGCCGGTGGATCAAAGGCTGGGTGGGTCGATCGCTCTCGCCGTGCTCGCCGCTGCCCAGGGCGTGCAGCTACACCGCGTTCACGATGCCTTCGAAACCGTCCAGGCCCTGCGTGTTTGGCGCGGCCTCCGTGATGAGGCTTTGTCCCCCATCTAGCCCCGAAAACAAATCGCCAAACGAGCGGCGGTGGTGGCGCGTAGAGCCATGCGCCATAATTGCCTGGCGATGCGCGGCGGTGCCGTAACCGGAATTGCTGTCCCAGCGATAATGGACATGGCGCAAGCCGAGTTTGGCCATCAGCCGGTCGCGCAGCACTTTCGCCATGATCGATGCGGCGGCAATCTGCGGCACCTTGCCGTCGCCCTTCACCACTGCCAGCGCGTCGCCCGAGATACCACGCGGCACGTCGATCCCGTCAATCCGCACCGGCGCGTCGATCTCCAGTCGCGTCACCGCCTGCGTCATCGCCTGCAGAGTCGCGTTGCGGATATTGTAGATGTCGATGTAGCGCGCCGACCGCGCTGCGAAGCTGACGCGCGATACGCGCGCGATCACCGGATACAATTCCTCCCGCTCCGCCCGGTCGATCCGCTTGCTGTCATCGAGCCGGCCGAGCACACCCTTGGGCAAAGCTTCCGGCTCGAACCACAATGCGCATACCACCACCGGCCCGCACAAGGCGCCGCGCCCGACCTCATCGCAGCCGATCACCGGCGGAAACAGGCTCGCGCGCTTGCGGAAGAAGGGACGGGGTGCGGCCATATGCGGCGACTATGCCGAAGCGGAATCGCCACGTCACGTCCCGTCAACGCAACATCCCCGCTATCCACAGCTTGCGCGCGCGCGCAGGCGGGCGCAGAGGGCCAACATGGCGGAGGGACCGATCCAGACGGGGGATACGCGCGCGCACAGCATCGCCAAGGCGTCGCTGGGCGTGCTGCTCGCCGTGTTCGGAATCTGGATCAGCGCGACCTTCATCCCCTCCCTGATATGGGCAGTGGTAATCGCGGTCGCGATCGATCCGCTTTACGCCCGGGCCGAAGCGCGCTGGCCAGGCGGACGCCGTGCCTGGCTCCCGCTTATCGCGACCGTGCTGATCGCCTTGCTCGTACTGGCCCCGCTGACGATCGGCGTGATCGAGGCGGCGCGCGAGGCACGCACCGTGATCGCCTGGCTTGCCGACGCGCGTGCCAACGGCCTCGCCCAGCCCGAATGGGTCCAGCATATGCCGTTCGCCAACGAGATTTCGGGCTGGTGGCAGAACAATCTCGCCACGCCCGAAGGCACCGCGATCCAACTCGATCGGGTGAAGGGGTCGCTGGTCGGGGGCAATTCGGCGCTGGTCGGGCGCAATCTCGTCCGCCGCAGCGTGGTGTTCGCCTTCACATTGCTCGCGCTCTTCTTCCTGCTGCGCGAGCGAGACAATTTCGTCGTCCAGCTTCAGGTCGGCGGCCGTCGTCTGCTCGGCAGCTGCGGCGACCGCATCGGCGCGCAGCTGATCCGATCGGTGCGCGGCACGATCGACGGCCTGGTGCTGGTCGGTATCGGCGAGGGCGCGGTGATGGCGGTCGTGTATCTGATCTCGGGCGTACCCCACCCCTTCCTGCTTGGCCTGCTCACCGCGGTCGCCGCAATGATCCCGTTCGGCGCGGCCTTGCTGTTCGGAATCGCCTCGCTGATGCTGATCGGCCAGGGCGCGATCGGCTGGGCGGTGGCGGTGTTCGCGATCGGCATGGTCGTGGTCGGCATCGCCGACCATTTCGTGCGGCCTTTGCTGATCGGCGGATCGACCCGCCTGCCCTTCCTGTGGGTGCTGATCGGCATTTTGGGCGGGGTCGAGACGTTGGGCCTGCTCGGGCTGTTCGTCGGACCGGCGACGATGGCGACGCTCATCATGCTGTGGCGGGACTATATCGCGGGCACCAATTTCAGCGATCTATCACCACCACTCGCATTGCGAGCCGATCGACCTCCGCCCGATTGTGACTGAAGAACAGGATCGGCAGTTTTAGTTCGTCGCGGACCTGCTTGAGAGGAAGATATCCGCCGGTGCGCGCTATGTCGCGGGCGGGAAATAAGCATGTCCAAGACCGTGCCCCATCGGACCATGGCCAGCACCCAATCCGGGAGCCGCTTCCAGAGCCGCGCGGACATAGAGTTGGGCATTGTCGATCGCCTGGACCAGCGACAAGCCCGCGCCCAATCCGGTCGCGATCGCGCTCGACAGGGTGCAGCCTGTACCGTGACTATGTCGCGTCTCGATCCTTGGTCGTTGACCGTAACTGTAACTCTCAAACCGTCCGCTGATGATGTGAACGTCAAAGATCTCGTCAGTCGGGAGGTGCCCTCCCTTGGCGAGAATCTGCGTGCCGGTCTGTTTCGCCAGGGACATGGCCGCGGACAATAATTCTTCCACGGTAGCAATCCTGGTGCCGGTTAGAACCTCCAGCTCAGGCACGTTGGGTGTAACTAAAGTCGCCCGCCCCATCAGCGCGTGGAATGCGGCAATCGTTTCTGCATCAGCCAGGACGGCACCCGATGTGGCGACCATCACGGGATCGAACACCATGTTGATCGGTGGCGCTTCTTCGTGTCGCGCACGCTCTGGATCGAACCGTTCGGCAAGCGCTCGCGCCGTTTCAGCCGACCCAATCATTCCGATCTTGACCGCATCGACGCCGATATCGCTGGCCACCGCGTCGATCTGCGCGAGCACCATCTCGGTCGGTACCGGCATCACCTGCGTCACGCCCAAAGTATTCTGCGCGGTGATCGCGGTGATCGCGGTCATCGCATGCCCGCCCAGCATCGTGATCGTCTTGATATCGGCCTGAATGCCCGCGCCGCCGCCGGAATCCGATCCGGCGATCGCGAGTATGCGCGGGATCGTCACGCGGCTTTTCGCACCGCGTCGCAGATGCGGTCGACCACTTCGTTCACCTGGGCTTCGTCGTCGCCTTCGGCCATCACGCGGATCAAAGGCTCGGTGCCGGATTTACGGATGACGAGCCGGCCCTTGCCCTCCAGCTCCTTCTCGGCCTGCGCGATCACCTTCTTGACCTTCTCGTCCTCTAGCGGCTGGCCGCCCGTGAAGCGCACATTCTTGAGCAATTGCGGCAGCGGATCGAACAATTTCAGCATCTGGCTCGCCGGCTCGCCGCGCGTCACCAGTTCCGCCAGCACCTGCAGTGCCGCTATCAGCCCGTCGCCGGTCGTGGCGTAGTCCGACAGGACGAGATGCCCGGATTGCTCGCCGCCGATATTGTAGCCGCCCGCCCGCATTGCCTCGACCACATAGCGGTCGCCGACCGGCGTGCGATGCAGCGAAATCCCCTGGCTCCACAGAAAGCGTTCGAGACCGAGATTGGACATGATCGTCGCGACGATACCGTCGCCCTTGAGCGTCTGGTCGCGCGCGGCCGAACAGGCGATCAACGCCATCAACTGATCGCCATCGACGATCTGGCCCTTCTCATCGACCACGATCAGGCGGTCGGCGTCGCCGTCGAGCGCGATGCCGATGTCCGCGCGGGTTTCGAGCACCTTGGCCTGCAAGGCGGCGGGCGCGGTCGATCCGACCTTATCGTTGATGTTGATGCCGTTGGGCGTGACGCCCATCTGGATCAGGTCCGCTCCCAATTCCCACAGCGCATCGGGCGCTACCTTGTAGGCAGCGCCGTTCGCGCAATCGATCACGACGCGTAAGCCATCGAGCCGCAGATGATCCGGGAAGGTCGACTTGGCGATCGAGATATAGCGTCCGGGCGCGTCGTCGACGCGTCGCGCTCGACCAATCTGCTCGGCGGCAGCGAGCTTGGGGCTCGCCTCGATCGCCTTCTCGATCTTGGCCTCGGCCTCGTCGGACAATTTATAGCCATCGGGGCCGAACAATTTGATGCCGTTGTCGGCGAACGGATTGTGGCTGGCGGAGATCATCACGCCCAGGTCCGCGCGCATCGATTGGGTCAGCATCGCCACTGCCGGCGTCGGCATCGGCCCGACCAGCACCACGTCCATGCCGACCGAAGTGAAGCCCGCCGTCAGCGCGCTTTCCATCATATAACCGGACAGCCGCGTATCCTTGCCGATCAGCACGCGATGGCGATGCTTGCCGCGCAGGAAATAGGCGCCCGCCGCCTGGCCAACCTTCATCGCGATCTCGGCCGTCATCGGCCATTCGTTAGTGCGGCCGCGAATGCCGTCAGTGCCGAAATATTTGCGTGCCATAAGCCTGTCCGTCTGTTCGGCAGCGCTCTTACAGCGGATCGGGCGCGCGAGGCAAAGCCCGCGAAATCCGCCAGGGGGCGGCGGGATTCCCACCGCCCCCTTCGGATCAATGCATGCCGAAGACGCTGACGTCGGCGGTGCCCTTGAACCAGCCCTTGGTGTCGTACCAGAAATCGATCTGATGGATTTCGCGATCGCCGCCGCGCAGGTCGATATTCCGGCTGCGGCCGCCCTGCGGAATGTTGAAGCGGATCGGAAGTTCCTCTGGCGCGCCATTGCCGTAGACCACGCGCATCCGCTTCATGTGGAGCGGCGCGCCTGTCACGCGCACCTGCAGCGAGCGGAAATGGTTGGCTGGGCCAGCGACGATGATCGTGTCGTGATCGCCCATATGCTGGGCGTGGGTCGTGCCGATATATTCCCAGGCGCCCGGCGGGCCGCCGGCCGGCACCTCGACCTTGTCCTTGGCGAAGGCGGCCGTCCCGATCAGGGCTGCGGCAAAGGCCGCCACTGCGAGCGTGGCTTTCATAGTTTTTCTCCTCTCAGTCCCCACCGAAGCAACGACAACGCCGCGCGCGGCGATTGGTTCGGCGGCGTGACGAGATACGCCCATGCCGGCCCGGAGGATGCCCCCCCGGACCGACTTTGGGGCCTTAGCGTCTGGCCGGAACCAGGCGCTGTGGCCGGAACCGCTTGAGCAGCTTGCGCGCCAGGCGGCGCAGTTCGCCCGCCTCCGGTACGTGCCGGAACAGCTGATCCTTCACCGCGAGCCGCTGCTTCTTGAGCCGCGTCACGCGCAACTGGTCGGGCAAGCGCCGGCCAAGCTCGCGTCGTATCTCCCGGTTCAACAGCCGGTGAGTCGCGATCAGGCGTTCAATCAGGGCGTTCATGTCTTCCTCCATCGAAGTGGCTTCGATCGAGGCGCTGGTTCAGGGGAGGAGGGGGACCGAAGGTCGTTCCGAACCTGCACCGAGCGCGCTCGATGCGGTCCGACATCACGGGGCTTCAGGAAAGCCGCCGCCAGAGGGGCCCGGTCCGCGAGGAAGAAGCTAGACCCCAACGGCTTGCGGGGGGATGAATGAAGCTATCCCACCATGAGCGAAAATCACCGCTCGTACGCCTTGGGCAGCACCCCTTCCTGCGGATTGAGATAACGATCCCGAAGCCTGGTCTGGCGGCTGGTCATCGGCTGGGCGACGCCGTCGATCCAGACCGCCACCGGCGCGGACGAAAGCTCGAGCGGATCGCCATCCCAGATCACCACGTCGGCGCGGCGGCCGGGGCGGAGCGACCCGATCTCGCCGTCCAGCCCCAGTACCGCTGCCGGACCTGAAGTGACGGTAGCAAAAGCCGCGCCCCAATCGAGCCCGGTCATGCCCGGCACGCGCGAAATGCCGACCAGGTTGCCCGCATATTGCCTGAGGTTGCGCTGCCCGGCCTCGGTCGCGACGTCGACCGTGGAGATGGCGACGGTGACACCCGCTTTCTCCATCCGCCCGACATTGGATTCGGTCGCGGCGGTGCGCTCAAACGCCTCGGGCAGGTCGGCGAGCGCGGCCGCGATCACCGGCACGTGCGCGGCGGCGATCCTCGGCGCGACCATCCAGCCCTCACTGACGCCGAGCAGCACCAGCTTGAGATTGGGGTAGGTCTGCTTGAGCGAAAGCACCTGAAGGATATCGCTCGCGCGCTCAACGTGGACAACGAGCGGCATGCGCCCGTCGACCACGGGCAGCAAAGCCGCCGCGTCCGCGCGCGTGATCAGCGCATCCTTGCTGTCGCCGCCGCGCGATTTCGCCGCGGCGAGCGCGTCATGCAGCATGACATAGGATGCCGGCCGGCTGCCGATATGGCTCGCCCCATCCTCACCCAGTTCGGCATATTGGAAGGCGCGCGCCCTGGTGACGGGCGTGTCGTCCGCGCCAGTGTCGATCACCGCACCCTGGCCCGCGAACACGCTGTTATTCGCCTCGGGGAAAACGAAGGCCCGCGTGACGCCCCAGGTCCGGTCGACCGCGATCGACTGGTTGGTCGGGTTAATCGCGGTCGAGACGTCGATCGCGGCGTTGAACACCGACTTGCCCGCTGCCCCGTCATAGGTTTCGTCGATGCCTTCGCCATCGACGATACCCTCGCTGGTCGCACCCGCGACAATACCCGCCACGACCCATTTGCCGCTTGCATCGACCACGCGCGCACCGGTCGGCACCGCGACATTAGCACCCGCCGCGACCACGCGTCCGTCGCGGATCACGACGACGCCGTTGGGGATGGGCTGCGATCCGTCGCCGATTGCGACGGTGCCGCCGGTGATGGCGATCGTGTCGGCGAACGCGGTGCCCGAAAGCAGGGCGGCCGCGCAGAGCAGGAGGCGCTTCACTTCACGTCTCCTTCGCCGGGCTGGCCGAGTTCGAAATCCGATACCGGCCGGCGTTTGGGATCATGCGCATCATACAGAAGCGCGCCGTCGATCCAGACCTTGTCGGGCCGCGAATAGACGCTGAGCGGATTGCCGTTCCACAGCACCACGTCGGCCATCTTGCCAGGGCGCAGGCTACCGGTGCGGTCGGCGATCCCGAGCGCCCGGGCGGGATTATAGCTCAACCATTCCCACGCCACTTCGTCGGGGATCATGATCCCCGCGCGGCGGCCGGCGGCTTGCGCCTTGGCGACTTCCTGGTTGAGGCGCTGGATGCCGTTCTCGTCGTCCGAATGGATCATCGCGCAGGTGCCGGTCTTCTGCAGGATCGCCAGATTCTCCGGAATGCCGTCATAGCTTTCCATCTTGAAGCCATACCAGTCGGCCCAAACGACGGCGCAGATGTTGTTGGCCTTCAAAAGATCGGCGATCTTGTACGCTTCGACCCCGTGATGGAAGGCCGTCACGTGATAGCCGAACTCCTTCGACATATCGATCACATTGGCCATTTCGTCGGCGCGGTAACAGTGGTTGTGGACCAGGATCTTGCCGTCGAGCACACCCGCCAGCGTATCCATGCCGAGGTCGCGTGCCGGCGGATCGCCGCCCTCTTTCTCATATTTGTCCCAGCGGCGCTTATATTCGACCGCGCGCTGCCAGGTTTCGCGATCCACCGCGATATTGCCCATTCGGGTCGAGGGCTCGCGCCCCTTGGCGCCATAGACGCGCTTGGGGTTCTCGCCGCACGCCATCTTGAGACCGTAGGCCGCACCCGGGAATTTCATGCCTTGGGTGGTGCGCGCATAGACATTCTTGAGCACGACCGAACGGCCGCCCATCAGATTGGCCGAGCCAGGCAGAATCTGCATTGCCGTCACGCCGCCATTGGCAAGCGCGCGGCTGAAGCCGGGATCCTGCGGCCACACGCTATGTTCGGCCCACACTTCGGGCGTGGTCGGCGCGGTTGCCTCGTTGCCGTCCGACAAGGCCTTCACAGAAGGCGAGGGATAGACACCGAGATGGCTGTGCACGTCGATCACGCCGGGCGTGACCCACTTGCCGGTGCCATCGATCACGGCCGCTCCGGCAGGCGCGTTCACATTTTTGCCGAGCGCGGCCACCTTGCCGTCGGCGAGCAATATCTGCCCGCCGTCGATCCGCCCGCCTTCGCCGTCATAGATGGTGACGTTGGTGATCAAAGTCGGGACGCCGGGATAGGCATGATAGGTCGAAGGAAAGGGATCGGTCGTCCACGGCTCGACCACGCGCTCGTCATGCGAGGTTGCGCTGGCCGAACGCGGCGGGACCTGCGTGCAGCCGGCGAGCGCGAGCGCGGTGGCGAGCCAGACGAGCTTATTGGACACCGTGCATCCACTTCTTGATGAGCGGGGAAATGGCGAGCAGCACCACGCCGATGCCGGCCGCGACCCAACCGATCGTCCAGAACACGTCGGTGTAGGTGTGCAGGCTGACCTGCATGTTGGTCACCTGCCCGCCGACCGTCTCGACGCTCGCTACCTGCGCAACGATGCCGGCGACATATTGCGCGACCGAGATCGACAGGAACCACAGGCCCATCATCAGGCCGACGATGCGGACGATCGACAATTTGGTGATCATCGAAAGCCCCACCGGCGAGATGCACAATTCAGCGATCGAGTGGATCAGATAGAGGCCCGCCAGCCACCACACCGCGACCTTGAAGGTCGGGCCGACCATGCTTGCGCCCCACACCAGGAACAGGAAGCCCGCGCCCACCAGGATCAGGGCGATCGCGAATTTCACCGGCACCGAAGGCTCCCGCCCGCGCCGCGCCAGGGCGTTCCAGATCAGGCTCATGATCGGCGCGCAGATCACGATGAAGGCAGCGTTGAAGAACTGGGTCTGGCCGGCGTTGATGCTGAACAATCCAAAGAAACTGAGGTCGGTATTGCGATCCGCGAACAGGGTCAGCGACGACCCGGCCTGTTCGAACAAAGTCCAGAAGACGACGTTGAACACGATCATCACCATCGCCGCGAGCATCATCTGGAATTCGCGCTTGTCGCCCGATTTAGCGGACCAGATCATGATCGCCGGCACTGCGATAATGAAGGTGCCGAACAGCATTTTGCCCATCAGCGACAGCGACGCGATGTAGCCGATGATGCCGGATCCCGGCACCGGCGGCGTCTGCGCCATCAGGTTGGTGTAGAGAAAATAGAAGAAGGGAATCACGCACAGCGCGCCGGCATAGATGATCAGCGACCGGTCCGGCCCGCCCTTGTTCGGCGGGTCGCCGTAACCGGCGAGCTTGCCGCCATCGAACTGGATCAGGCTCCAAGAGAACAGCATGCCGATCGCGGCGAGGCCGAAGCCTGCCCACCAGCCGACCGCCTCCGCCAGCCACGGGCACAGCAATTGCGAGAAGAAGGAGCCGAGGTTGATGCCCATGTAGAAAATGGTGAAGCCGGTATCGCGGCGCCGGTCTCCGACCGCGTACAATTCCCCGACCATGGTCGAGATGTTGGGCTTGAAGAAGCCATTGCCGACCGAGATCATCGACAGTGCGGTCAGCAGGATCATCACGTAGAAGGGACTGCGTTCGCCACCGGGGGCAAAATGGCCCTTGGGAATGGTCCGAACGATGCCCGAGCCGTCATTGGCGGTCAGGGTGACCGAACCGTCCTCCTGCCCTTTGACAGCCAGACGATGGCCGCCGTCGATCACATATTGCTGCTCGGTCCCCGAAACCTTGTCGATCTGGACCTCATATTTCTGCCCGTCGATCGTCGCGAACGGCGTCGCCGCCGGGCCGCCGAAGCAGAGCACGAAATAGCCGAAGGACATCAGGATCGCCCCGAACTTCACCGCGCGCTTGAAGCCGAGATACTGGTCGGCGAGATAGCCGCCGATCAAAGGCGTCAGATAAACCAGTGCGGTGTAACCGCCGTAGAGACCGGTCGCTTCCCGGTCGCCGAACACGAAATGCTTGGTCAGATAGAGCGTCAGCAGCGCCCGCATGCCGTAATAACCGAACCGCTCCCACATCTCGGTCGAGAAGAGCCGCGCCAATTGTCGAGGATGTCCAAACCAGGTCTTTTCGTCGACGGGATTGATATGGCTGATATCCGGCTCGGCTGGCGAGGCGTCGGTGGGGGTCTCCATGCGGACCTTTCAAAAAAAGTTCGAGGCGCCCGGAGGCGCGGCATGGGGCTGCAGACTAGCTCGGAAATTGCGCGTGGGAAGAAGATTGTTGCGCACGGCGTTGCGCAGCAAATGATCCCTTTCCGCCGATCTTATCGCACCGTCATTCAGCCCTGCCTCGCATCCGACCTCTTCACCTGATAGGCGCGCCGTCATGTTCAATGACCTCTCCTCCCCCGCCGCACTGATGGCCACGCGCCGCTCGGGCAAACCGCGCGATCTCGGCGCGCCCGGCCCGACGCCTGCCCAGCTCGACCGCATCCTGAATGCCGCGATCCGCGTGCCCGATCATGGCAAGCTAGCGCCGTGGCGGTTCGTGGTGGTGCCGGAGGACCGGCGCGACGCCTTCGCCGCCCTGCTCGACCGCGCCTATCGCGCCGAGCGGCCAGATCCCGGCAAGGTCGAGCTGGAGGCGATCCGCCAGTTCGCGCACCAGGCGCCGGCGCTGATCGTCGCTTTGTCCGCGCCGGCGCATGCCAGCCATATCCCGATCTGGGAGCAGGAATTGTCGGCGGGCGCGGCCTGCATGAACCTGCTTATCGCGACCCACGCCGAGGGGCTCGCTGGCGGCTGGGTGACCGGCTGGGCAGCCTATTCGGATATGGTCCGCGATGCCTTCGGCCAGCCGGGCGAGCGCATCGCCGGCTTCCTTTTCCTCGGCACCTCGATCAGAGAGATGGAAGAGCGCCCGCGGCCCGATCGCGACGCAGTGATCCGCGTCTGGAACCCCTGACGCCGGCTCTTGGCGTGAAACCGGGGATGCGATAGCCAGCGCCGATGGATACTCTCCACGCTTTTTCAGGCCTGACTCCCAAGGACATGTCGCTCTTTGGGGGCGCGATCCTGATGGTGTTCGCGGTGCTGATCCTGGGTTGGTACGGCGGCAATTCCCGGCGCGATTCGGCCGGCGGCTGCGGTTGGTTCCTGCTGATCCTTGCCGTCGCTGCCATCGCCTGGGGCATGTATCACCGCGTGACCCATAACTGATCTCCGACGTTATGAAGGTTCTGTCCGCTATCGGACAAAATATGTCAGTCTCTCTTGCCTATTCGCGCCGTGCTGTGTTATTACACCATCACGCTATGGCAGCATCCGATCGCCCCGTTTATCTTCGCCTGCGTGACGAGATCGTCGCGATGATCCTCGACGGCCGGATTCGCGAGGGTGACGCGCTGCCGTCGGTACGCGCTTTCGCCGCCGATCAGGGCGCCAATCCGCTCACCGTCGCCAAGGCCTATCAGAGCTTCCAGGAAGATGGGCTGGTCACCGTCCGGCGCGGCGTCGGCATGTTCGTCGATCGCGGTGCCGCCCAGCGGCTACGCGCCGCCGCCCGCGCGCATTTCCTCGATGAGGAATGGCCCGAAATCGCCTCGCGCATCCGCCGCCTCGACATCGATCCCAGCGAACTGCTCGACCGCGTTCCGGCCTGACGCTTGGGTCCGGCCGGCTGCGCTGCTAGGCGCGGCAGCGTGAGTCAGGCCCGCATCCTTCCCTATGACGACGACGCAATTGACGAGGCCGCGCGCCTGATCGCCGCCGGCCGGCCAGTCGCGATGCCAACCGAGACGGTCTATGGCCTCGCCGCCGATGCAACGCGCGGCGATGCGGTCGCCGCCATCTATGCCGCCAAGGGCCGGCCGAGCTTCAATCCGTTGATCGTCCATGTGCTCGATCTCACGGCGGCCGATGCTATCGCCGATCTCCCCGTACCAGCGCGCAAACTGGCCGAGGCCTTCTGGCCGGGTCCTCTCACTTTGGTAGCGCCGCTCAGACCTGGCAGCCCGATCGCCGCTCTGGCAACTGCGGGCCTGCCGACCATCGCGCTACGCTCTCCCGCCCATCCCGCGATGCGCGATCTGCTGCGGACATCCGGCAAACCGCTCGCCGCGCCCTCGGCCAATGCCAGCGGCACGATCAGCCCAACCCGCGCCGAGCATGTCGCGCGCTCGCTCGGCGCTGCGATCGACCTGATCGTCGATGCCGGCCCAACCGCGGTCGGCCTCGAATCCACCATTGTCACCGTGACCGACGGCGGTCTGCATCTGCTCCGTCCCGGCCCGATCACTGCCGAGCAACTGGCCGACGTTACGGGCCTGCCGGTGCGCGCGGACACGCCCGACACGATCACTGCCCCTGGCCAGCTCGCGCAACATTATGCCCCCTCCAAGCCGGTCCGCCTCAATGCGACCGAAAAGCGCCAGGACGAATGGCTGATCGGCTTCGGCGCGGTCGCGGGCGATGCCTCCCTGTCCCCTTCCGGCGACACCACCGAAGCCGCCGCGCGGCTGTTCGACCTGCTGCACCAGGCCGATGCCGTAGCCGCGGCACGCATAGCGGTCGCGCCCGTGCCCGCCACCGGCCTGGGCGTCGCGATCAACGATCGGCTGCGCCGCGCCGCCGCCTGAGCGCTATCGCTTGATGAAATCGACGAAAGCGCGCAGCGGCGCGGGTAGATGGCGACGGCCGGGATAATAGAGGAACGGTCCGGAAAACTCCTGCCACCAATCGGGCAGCACGGGCTCGAGCGCGCCGGTTGCGATGTGCGGACTGAGCCAGCCTTCGAAGAGATGGATCACGCCCAACCCGGCCACCGCCGTCTCGACCGCGAGATCGACCGCCGCACCCAGCCGCACTACCAGCGGCCCGATCGGATCGATCCGCACGACCTCGCCAGCGCGCTCGAATTCCCAGGTCGGGACCCGGCCGCTGGCGAAGCGGCCACTCAGACAATCATGACCGAGCAGTTCGCGCGGATGTTGCGGCCGTCCCCGCGCATCGAGATAGGCCGGCGATGCGGCGGTGGCGAAGCGCTGTATACGCGGGCCGATCGGCACCGCGATCATGTCCTGCTCCAGCCGCTCGTCATAGCGGATGCCGGCATCGGCCCCGGCCGCCAGCACGTCGACGAAGCTGTCCTCCACCGTCACCTCCATCCTGATGTCGGGATATTCCTTCAGGAAGCCGGCGATGATCGGCGGCAGCACCAGCCGCGCGACGCTGGCGGGCACGTTGAGCTTGAGCGTGCCCGCCGGCCGGTCGCGGAAGGCGTTGACGACATCGAGCGCCGCCTCCACCTCGCCCAGCGCGGGCACCAGCCGCTCGAACAGGCGCTGTCCCGCTTCGGTCGCCGCGACGCTGCGAGTGGTGCGGTTGAGCAGGCGGACGCCCAGCCTCGCCTCCAACCGCCGCACCGCCTCGCTCAGCTTCGACGCCGAGACCTGGCTTGCACGGGCAGCATCGCGGAAGCCTGCCGCCCGCACCACGGCCACGAACGCCGAAAGATCATCCAGTTCCGTCGCCATTGTCTTTAAATCCGCACAGCCCGTGCCGGTTTGTACGGATTATCACGCCTACTGGCGAGGTCCATATCGGCGTCAACCCAATGGAGACCGATCATGACCGAACAAGCCGGCACTTTCACCCTCGGCGACCGCACTGTGAACCGCCTCGGTTACGGCGCGATGCAGCTCGCCGGCCCCGGCGTGTTCGGTCCGCCTAAGGATCGCGATCAGGCGATCGCGGTGTTGCGCGAAGCGATTGCGCACGGGGTCAACCATATCGACACCAGCGATTTCTACGGCCCGCACGTCACCAACCAAATCATCCGCGAGGCGCTTCACCCCTATCCGGACGGCCTGACGATCGTGACCAAGGTCGGCGCGGAGCGTGGCGACGACGCCTCATGGCTGCCCGCGCTGAAGCCCAAGCAGTTAACGCGGGGCGTGCATGACAATCTGCGCAATCTGGGGCTGGATATCCTCGACGTGGTCAACTTGCGCGTCGGCGGCATCCATGGCCCGGCTGACGGCCCGATCGCGCCGCAGTTCGAAACGCTCGCCACGCTCCAACAGCAAGGCCTGATCCGCCATCTCGGCGTCAGCAACGTCACCGCGACGCAGATCGCGGAGGCCCAGGCGATCGCGCCGGTAGCCTGCGTCCAGAACCACTACAATCTCGCCCATCGCGCGGACGATGCGCTGATCGACGATCTGGCAGTGCAGGGCATTGCCTATGTGCCGTTCTTCCCGCTCGGCGGTTTCACCCCGCTTCAATCCTCGACGCTATCGGAGGTCGCAGAGCGGATCGGCGCGACGCCGATGCAGACCGCGCTCGCCTGGCTGCTGCGCCGCGCGCCCAATATCCTGTTGATCCCCGGCACCTCGTCGCTCGCCCATCTGCGCGAGAATCTCGACGTGGCAATGGTGACGCTTTCCGAAGATGTGATGGATGAGCTGAACGGGATCGGCGCCGGCGGCCAATAGGCCCGGCACTCAACCCGCTTCAGCAAGCTTGGCGCATACCATCGCGGTATGATCGTCAGCAGGGAAGGAACATTCGATCCGGAGCTCGTCGAGCGTCACATCGCGCGGCGTCGCGAAGGTCGTGATCGTCTCGAAGAAACGCAGCTCGCCCATCGGGCTGCGGAAGACCAATGTCAGGATCGGCGACAGTTCGGTCTCCAGATCGCGGAAGCGCCAGCGGTCCGGCACGCCGGGGTAACGCAATAGCTCGTCGAGCAACTGGCGTGCGGCAAGGTCGGTCGGCACGGCGACGATCTCTTCCTGCAAATGGCGCACGAACTTGCTCGCGACCTCATCCCAGTTGACGATAACGCGGCGGAAATCGGCGGGATCGAACACCTGGTGCAGCAGGTTGCTGTGCGGGCTGGTCCGTCCTTCCATCAGCAAGGCATTGACCCGCACCGCCGCCTGGTTCGCCATCAGCACGTCGAAGTGGCGGTTGACGACGAACGCCGGATTGGGCTCCTGATGTGTGATAATCAGCTCGATCGCCGCGCGCATCCGATCCAGCTCCGGCGTCGCGAGCGCATTTTCGGAATAGCCGGGCGCGAAACCGGCGGCGCGCAGCAGCGCGTTTCGCTCGCGTAGCGGCACGGCAAGCGCATCCGCCAGCCGCGTGATCGTGTCGCGGCTGGGGCTGGCCTTACCTGTCTCGATGAAGCTCAGGTGCCGGCTCGATATTGCGGCGTCGAGCGCGAGATCAAGCTGGCTCATATGCCGCGCGGAGCGCCACTCACGCAGCAACCGCCCGACTGGCGGCATACGGGCTTCGGCCGCGCTTTTTGTCATCATCGGCCTTCCATAACCTCCAAGGTCATGGCGTTGGCACGCGCGTCGTGCAAGTCAGGCGCGCCGTTCGTTGGGAGTGATTTTTCCGTGCGATTGCCCTTGATCCTTTCCGCGCTGGCGCTCTCGCTGAGCGCGCCTGCCTTGGCCGCGCCTGTGCCCACGGCGGGCTCCAAGCTGGACCATATCCTGCTCTGGGGCCGCACGATCGACCAGGTGACCGCGATCATGACGGTCAAACTCGGCTTTCAGGTGAAGCCGGGCCGCGATCCCAGCGGCGTCGCGAACCGTTATATCCGCCTTGCCGATACCAGCTTCATCGAGATGCTGGGCATAACGCGTCCCAATCCCGAGATGGATCCCGGCTCGCAGGCGGACCAGGCCTCGCTCCACGGCGGCGCCGGTGCGCGATCCTTCGGCATCCATTCATCCGCGATCGAGGCGGCTCGCGCGGTGCTTCAGCAGAGCGGCTTCGGCGTGACGCCGGTATTCACCGCCGCCGCCGACGATCCCGATGGCAGCGGGCCGACGGCGCCCCGGCGCTGGCGGCTGTTCGCCTTCGATCCGCAGCCTCTGTCGAGCAGCACTTTCCTGATCGATTACGCCCCGCCCAAATCCGACGCAGCGAGCGTCGCGGACTTGGCGTCAGCGCGCGAGCATCCCAACCGCGCGCGCGCTTTGTCCGCCGTCTGGTTGCTGTCGGCCGATGCCGACAAGGATCGCCGCCAGCTTGCGCGCATGGGCTTCGCCGATGCCCGCCCCGTCCACATCGCCCAGATCGCCGCGCACGGCTTCTGTGTGAAAATCGGACCGAGCAGCCTGCTCGCGCTGCAGCCCGATGGGCCGGGCATGGCGGACGATGCGCTCAAGAGCGGCGGACCGCAGATCCTGGGCGTGAGCATCGCCGTGGCCGATCTCGGCCGCGCCCAGCGCCTGGTCGAGCGCGGCTATGAGCGCGCTTTGACGCGTTATTCCGGTCTGCTCGGCGACTCTTTCCTCGCGCCGACCCGCGACGATCTCGGTATGCTGATCGAATTCCACACCCTGTCCGCATCGGGAGCGGTCTGCGCGGACAAGTGAGAATAGCCGCTCAGAACAATTTGCGCAGGCTGAGCTTCAAAGTCCGCCCAAGCGGATCGAGATAATCGAGCTGGTAGCGGTTGGGCGTCTGGCCGTTGCCATCGCGCACGCGTTGCCGGTGATCGAGCAGGTTGGTCACGTCGAGAATGACCGACAGGCCATGCGCCCAGGGCTGACGAGGCAGCACGTCACCGATCCGGACGTAACCGCTGCCGCCGACCTTGAACAAGGATGAGAAATGGAGGTCGCTTTCGGGCGTGCCGCCATTGGCGCTTTTGGCGCTGTAATACTGCCAATCGAAATTCATCCCCACGGCCTTCTTGCTGATCCCGCCCCAGCCGTAGATCGTAAGCTTGGGTCTGCCGCCCGACCCATTGTAGGTGCCGCCATGGAGCACATCGATCGGCGGCAAGCCGGGCCGAAATTGCAATGTGTCGTCCAGAGAGAGTCTCGGCTGCATGCCTACATAGAGGTTGGGCCGCTGCGGCGGATGCGCGGGATCGCCGGATGGCGCCGGCTTCTTGCCGAGCGGACCGTAATAATTGAACTGCATCTGCAGCCCGCGCTGCCGCTCGCGATAGAAGTTGACCGGCCGGAGTAAGACGGTCGTCAGCTGGTGCGTGATGGGGTCGCGCACGAACTGGTCGGGGAAAGCGGCTTCGGTCGCGGCCGTCAGCGCCGACGCCTGCGCCGACTGATCGTGGATCAGCGAGTCAGTATAGCTCAGGCTGATATTGAGCGCGTTCCAATGCCCCTCGCCGCCGATCGCCCGCCAGTTCAGGCTCAGCGTCTTCACGCGCCGCCGGTCGGCCAACAGGTCGGGATTGCCCCCGGAAATGGTGGTGACCAGCACCGATTGGCCCGTGTTGAAATCGAAATAAGGTACGTTGGTCGACTGGACGATCGTCGCGGATCGCTGCGCCATGGTCGGCGCGGCTTCGCTATTCTTGATCGTGCCGATCAGCTGCACCGTCTTGAGCGGTGACCAGGTGAGGCCATAGGTACTGTCGGTCAGTTCGCCATAGCCCTCGACGTGGCGCACATTGCCCGACAGATCGGCCGACAGGGCGCCCAGAAAGGGCAGCACATTGTCGTCATGCGATGCGATCGGCACGTTCGCCGACAATCCCGCTTCCAGCCGCGTCCGCCCGAGATCGCTGTCCGCGACGATGATGCCGCAGCTTTCGGTATGCGCGGTCGCGCGCTCGGCCTCGCCGGTTGCGGTCACATCGAGATCGCCTGCGGGCAGGCGTAAAGCCGTGCCACGGATCACGAACTTCGCCTCTCCCTTGCGGCTGCGCGATGTCGACAATTGCGTTTGGCGGTCAGCAAGCAAGGTGGCCGGCAGCGGTGCGAACGGATCGGTGCCCGCCACAACCGCCTGATCGATCGCGTCTTGATCCACGCCGCGATCGCTGTGGCTGGTGACGTCATATTCGTTGAAGGTGCCGGTCATGTCCCACGTCCAGCCGCCGATCGCGCCGCGCAGCACCGCCCCGGCGTTGAGCGTGGTAGTGACCCGGCGCTGCACCAGCGGTGCGTCTTCGGTCAGATAGCGGTAGAGCAGCACATCGCTGCCGAACGGCGAATAGGGATTGTTCGCCTGCACCTGGATCGCCGCCGCCGCCGGACCTTGCAGCGAGCGGTCCCAGCTGCGTTCGGCCGACAGCGTGAAGGATCCGCTGATCGCCTGCGTAATCGATGTCGCCAGCACCGCATTGATCTTGAACGCATCATTGCGCCCCACCAGCGTGCGATAGGGCCCGATGTCGAATATGCGCGGCTGGTCGGCGCCCGCGACATAAGCGCCGATCTGGTCGCGCGCGGCAGGGTCGGCCGGCACCGCCGCGATAAACACCTTGTGGCCCGCCGCCGCGCTCAGCGCCGGATCGATCTCGCCGCCGGTCGCGCCGGTCACATTCCCGATCGCGTCGAACGGACTGGACGAATCGGGGATGATCTGGCGGCGCGACTGGCGCAGCGGATCGGTGTGGCGATATTCCCCCGCCAGCGTCAGGCGGCGGCCATTGTCGATCCGCGTCAGCGACGCATTGGCGGTCGCCGCACCGCCGCCGCCATGCGTGGACATGCCGGCGCCGGCCTTGACCTCGACCGAATGGTAATGCGCCTTGGTGATGAAATTGAGCAAGCGGCGCGTCGGCGGATAGCCGAATTTGAGCGCGGCCTCCTCCGGCAGCACCTCGGCCTTGGCGATCGCCTCGGGCGGGAGCGAACCGATCTCCTCGTAACTCGACGTGCGCTGTCCGTTGAGCAGATAGATCGGCTCGCTGCCGTCGGCGGATTGCGCCATCGGGCCGAGCACGCGCAGAAGATCGGCCATACTGGTCGCGCCGATCGCCTCGATTTGCCTTGTATCGAAGGTCGTCAGCGGCAGGATGTTGCTCACCGCCGAGCCGCGCTGGCCGGTGACGACGACGTCGGCGGGCTCGCTCTTTTCCTTGTCTTTCGCCTCAGCCCTGCCGGACGCCAAAAAGGCGAACGCCGCCACGCAGCCGTACGCAACGCCGGTCTTGCTCCCAATCCGACCGATCATTTGCTGTCTGCTGCCGCCACTGCGCCAACCGTATCGCCGGATGATTGCGGTACCAGCCCCCAAAATATCCGAAACGCTCTCCGCTCGGCCTGTCGCGATTCCGTTGCGGCGCAACGCGACGCGCCCTAGCTAGGCCGCCGATGCAAGCGGCGTCCCTTCAGTCTTCGGCTATTCAGTCTTCGGCGGATTCCAATCGGCCTGTGGCGACGCGTCGGCGCGTCGTCTCGATTCTGCTGACGTTGCTCGCGCATGCCCTGCTGCTTCTGTTGCTGATCAAGCTGGCTCCGCCCCAGTTTGGATCGGCAAAACCGGGCAACAAATTGATGACGTTCTCGGTCGCGCCCGAAGAACAGGAAGCGGCCGCCCACACCAAAACCGTCTCCAAGACCCATCAGACCGTCAGCCCGACGACGCCCGCGCCCTCCATTCCGCCGCCCAAGATCAAGCTGCCGCCGATCGCCGCACCCTGGGTGCTGACTCCGGGCCTCGAGAAGTTCGACGTGCGCCAGGTCCCGCCAACGCCCCAGCCCGCAGAGCAATCCGACGCCAGCGCCAGCGACGACTCCAATGGCAGTGGCAATTCGGATCGCCCGGTCGCTTTCGGCAAGGAGGGACAGCCCCTCTACGACGCTGCCTGGTATCGCGAGCCGACGGATGCCGAGCTTGGTGGCTACACCAAATATGCACGCCCGGGTCCCGGCTGGGGCATGATCGCCTGCCAGACGGTGGCACGTTACCACGTCGATAATTGCGAGGAGATCGGCGAGACGCTCGGCTCGGGCTATGCCCGCGCGGTGCGCGAGGCGGCGTGGCAATTCCTCGTCCTGCCGCCGCGCGTCGGCGGCCATATGATGGTCGGCGCCTGGGTCCGGATCCGGATCGACTATACCGAACGCAAGGAACGGTGAGGCCGGCCGTAACCGGCCCCACCGGGCATCAGAACAACTTGCCCAGCTTCACCTTCGCCCCGACGAAGAAGAAGCGGCCGAGCGGATCGTCCGGATAGTTGAGCGCGGCAAAGGCCGGCTTCGGGTTGGTGAAGTCGTTGATGCCGCCGAAGACCTGGAACTTCTCCGTCACGTCGTAGCTCGCATAGATGTCGTGCTGCGCGCGCGCCTTGATATATTTGTATTCGGGCGCGGTGTGGTCGGGATCGGCGGCCACCGTATCGTTGGAATAGCGCAAAGTGTGCGAGAACCAGTTGAGGTTGTACGCGAGCGTCAGCTGGTGGATGGTCCAACCAACGTCGAGATTGAACTGATATTTCGGCGCGGGCAGCTCCTGCGTGCCGCGATAATCGGTCGGGTCGGCGCCCGGAATGCCGATCAGCTGCAGCTTATTCAGATAATTTCCGACCAGATGTAAATCGAACGAGCCGTAATCCCAGTTGGGCTTGAGTATATAGTTCACGTCCACGTCGAGACCGCTGGTCACGTAACTTGCGACGTTCTGCGGGAGGCGGGTAAAGCCGACGATCTTCCCGGGCTGGTTGCCGCCATTGTTGCGCTCGACCTGCGCGCAGAACTGGTTGTCGATCGTCGGCTGGTCGACGCACAGATCGGCGAGCTGCTGCGCGGTGGCATAGCTGATCGCGTTCTTAAGCCGGATATCATACCAGTCGGCCGAGACGGTCAGCCCGCGAATGAAGTGCGGCTGGAACACCGCTCCCACCGTCCAGGTGCGTGCGGTTTCTTCCGTCAACGTCGGATTGCCGCCGAGCAGGCCCGGGATGTTCGCGGAATTCAGGTCGGCGAAGGTCGAGGGATCGGCGACGCCGAGCCCGCTCAACAGCGCCTGGCAGTTCGCCACGCGGGTCGCCTTGCCGAGGTTGACGTTGGCGGCGGCGCAAGGATCGTTGATGAACTCGAAATCCTGTCCGTTCGGCGCGAACAATTCGCCGATGTTCGGCGCGCGTACCGCCTGGGCATAAGTGCCGCGGAAGGTGATGTCGCGGATCGGCGAATATTTGCCGTTGAGCTGCCAGGTGGTGGTGTGCCCGACCGTCGAATAATCGGAGAAGCGCACCGCGCCGCCGACGTCGAGCAGGTGCGCGAGCGGCACATCGCGCAGCAGCGGGACGTCAACCTCGCCGAACACTTCCTTCACGTCGAAATGGCCCTTGGAGATGGGCGTGACGTTGGTGAAGGTCAGGCCCTGCTGCGCGACGATATCGGGCACGTCCTTGCTGGTTTCGCGCCGCCATTCGGCGCCGAGCGCGAAACCGACCGGGCCGCCCGGCAGGTTGAAGAAAGCGCCGGTGTCGCCGTTCAGGGACGCGGTCGCGACCTGCTGGGTCAGCTTGGAATGATCGGTCGTATCGACCGAAATGAAGTCCTTGGCCGCTTGGCTGGGCGAGCCTTCGCCGAACAGATTCAGCGGCACGCACTGGCCGGGCGTGAAGGACAAGGGTGCATCCGGCAGCACACGCGACGAATAAGGCTGGTCGGGCAATGCCGCCGGATCGAGGTTGATCCGGCAGGTCACGCCGCCATGCCCGTCCGGCACGGCGTCGATCGCCGAGAAAAAGCGGTCGGTATATTGGTCGCCGATGAAGTGGTTGGTGATCTTGTTCTGCGAGTAGGTGTAGGACGCGTCGTAGCGCAGGTGGCTCGACAGATCCCCCTTCGCGCCAAGCACGCCGCGCACCGTGTTGCGGATAATGCGCTCGCCGCGCACGCCGAGATCGAAATTGTCGCGGTTGAGCAAAGCGCCGCCCGCATCGGCCACCAGCGGCTTCAGTGAATCCGGGATGTAAGGATTATCCGGGTTGATCAGGATGTAATAATCGAAGGTCGGCTGATCGACCGAGTAAGAGATGGTGTGGGCGTACTTGGCTTCGGCGTAGACCGAGAATTTGTCGCTGAAGTCATAATGAGTGATGACGTTGCCGATGTAGCGCGTGACCTGGGGCAGGATGTCGCCGCGATAGTCGGTGGTCAGCGTGCCGGAGCCGCCCTGCTGGTAGAAATCCGGCACGAAGCTGCCGGGATCCCACGGCTGGCCGGTGCCGGTATAATCGGGCAGGCCGTCGAAATCCAAGTCGACGCCGCCCTGACGCGAGCTGTCATAATAACGAATATTGGTAAGCGGCACGCGGCTCGGCGTCGTGCCGTTCGGGTTATTCTGAAAGGTCGGCACGTTGGGGCCGACCAGATAGGGCCGGTCCGCCGAAGCCAGACGTTCGTTGCGCGCATATTCGAACGCGACCGCGATATTGCCGCGCCCGCCACCGAAATTCTGACCCCACGTCGCCGAAAAGAGACGCTGCGCGCCGTCGCCATAATTGGAGATCCCGTTCTGCGCGCGGACCGTCAGGCCCTGAAAGTCCTTCTTGAGGATGAAATTGACCACGCCGGTCACGCCGTCCGCGCCGTAAATGGCCGACGCGCCGCCGGTGAGCACGTCGACGCGCTCGACCAAGTCGGTCGGGATGGTGTTGATGTCGACCGAGGCGACGCCCGGCTCGGCGCCGACCTGACGACGTCCATCGATCAGAACCAAGGTGCGGCTAGTGCCAAGGTTGCGCAAGTTGAGCTCGTTGAGGCCCGTCTCGCCGATGCCGAGCACGCCGCTGCCGCCAGCAGCCTGGGTCGGGCCGAACGAGCCAACCAGCGCGGGCAGGCGCTGCAGATATTGGGTGAGGTTGGTCTCGCCCGTTTCCTGGATGCGCTCGGCGCTGATGCTGACCACCGGATTAGCGGTCTCGAAATCGCGATTACGAATGCGCGAGCCCGTAACGACGACTTCTGGAGCTTCGGGCGCATCGGCGGCTGGCGCGGGCGCGGTCTGCGCGACGGCGGGCGCCCCCAGCAAGGCGATCAGCGAAACGCCGGTCAGCGCAAGGGCGGAGCTACGCAAAGTGCGGGGGGCCATGGGGGTGGTTCCTTTCTGTTGCGTTCGCGCCTTACGCCCCTCTCGCGGGATAAAAGAACCATCAAAATGCTAAGGCCGTGTTCGTCGTGCCCGCGCTGTTGCGCCGAAGCAACATCATGAAATTCTGGTAATTTCCCCGAAACCGCGACTTCACCGGCGTTCGCTCGCTACGCTGAGCGAAAAACAAGCGTGGTCCGGTGCCATCGAAAGGGCGCGACTTCCGGATGGCACCCCGCCGGTGTACCGCCGTCCGCGATGAAGACGATCGTCGATCCCACCCACGCGCTAGCCCATGGCCTCGCCGCGATCCGCACCCAATATAAAATCCCCGAAGCCTTCCCGCCGGCGGTGCTCGCCGCCGCCGAGGACGCGGCTAGGCGCGCGCCGACGCAACATGCCGACCGCACCGAAATGCCGTTCGTCACGCTCGATCCGGCCAGCTCGATCGATCTCGACCAGGCCTTCGCGATCGATCGCAGCGGCAACGATCTGCTGCTCCATTACGCGATCGCCGACGTCGCCTGGTTCGTCGACGATGGTGGCGTGATCGATAATGAGGCGTGGGTGCGCGGCGAGAGCCAGTATCTGCCCGATGGCAAGGCCGCGCTTTACCCGCCGGTGCTGGGCGAGAAGGCCGCGAGCCTGCTGCCGGACGGCCCGCGCCCGTGCGTTATCTTCACCGTACGGGTCGCGCCCGACGGTGGTGTGAAACTCGGCGGCGCCGAACGCGCGGTGATCCGCAGTCGCGCCAAGCTCGCTTACGACAGCGTCACCGACGCCGCACTACCGCCCGATTTCGCCGCGCTGGCCGACCGCATCCAGGCGGCCGAGGACCGGCGCGGTGCATCGCGTGTCGATCCGCCCGAACAGGAAGTGTCGAAGGTCGGCGACAGCGATTTCGCGCTGACCTATCGCCCGCGCCTGCAGTCGGAAGATCGCAACGCGGCGATGTCGCTCGCGACCAATCTTGCCGTCGCCGATGCGCTGCTGGCGCATCATACCGGCCTGTTCCGGGTGATGGCCCCACCTGACGAGCGCGCGATCAAACGGCTGCGCTTCACGGCGCGCGCTTTCGGGCTGGAGTGGCCGGCCGAAGAAACGCTCGGCCAATATCAGAAGAATCTCAGCGCCGCCGATCCCAGGCAGGCAGCCTTCATGCTCGCGATCCGGCGCGCCGGAGAGGGCGCGCGCTATGCGCCCTGGCAGCCTGGCGTCATTCCCTGGCATGTCGCGATGGCGGCGACTTATACCCATGCCACCGCACCGCTCCGCCGGCTCGCCGATCGCTATGTCGTGCGCGCCGCGCTCGCGATCGCCAACGGCCAGGATGTGCCCGATGTGGTGGCCCAGGCCTTCGCGAAACTGCCGCCGGTGATGGCGCGTGCGGACGCACTGGGCGGACAGATCGAACGCGCGGTGGTCGACCTGGCCGAGGCGGTGATGCTGACGGGCAGCGAGGGGAAGGTTTTCCCGGCGATCGTCACCGATATCGACGATCGCGGCGCGCGTATGCAGCTGCGCGACGAGCCGGTCGTGGCCCGAGTCGGCGCGCATAGCGTGGAGCCGGGGGATGCGATCGCGGTGCGATTGGTCTCGACCGATCCCGATCGGCGCCTAATCGCCTTCGAACGCGTGGCCTGACGCTCGTTTAGCGCGCGGAACGTTTCGAACCATTCACGGTTGAAGTCCCAGAGCCCCGGGAATCGCGCGGGCAAAGGGAGAGGTCCGCATGTTACAGATCATTGTGGTGCTGATTGTCGTCGGTGTGTTGCTGTGGTTGGTCAACAACTACATCCCGATGGACGGCAAGATCAAAAACATCCTGAATATCGTCGTCGTCATCATCGTCGTGCTGTGGCTGCTCCAGGCGTTCGGCCTGCTGGGTTCGCTCGGCGGCGTTCACGTTGGCTGATCGTCCGGCCCAATCTTGAAATCTAGATCGGCCTCGCCTCATGAAAATGGGTGAGGTCGAGCTGGACCATGCCTTCGATGTCGCTGATCACGTCAACAAATTCGTGGTCGATCAAGATGTCTTCGCGCCGGTAGAAATGGCCGCCGAACGATTGGCTCGCCAAGAGAGTGTCCAGCCCGCCGACCGTCACCGTCAGCGAGAAAGGCTGGCTGCCGGTCATCGCGGCCAAGAATTCGCTGTCCTCGTCGAGCACGTGCATCAGGTTCCAGGACAGGCTGAGCATCGCATTGTGCGCCCGCACCAGCGGAAGATCGATCAGCCGGCGCTGGATGCGCCCGTCGGGCAGATCGGTGCGCTTCAGCCAAGCCATCTGCGCCGATGCGTCCGCCAGTGGATGCATCCGGGTGGAGGCAACGCGTACGATCAGCGCCGGCCTGCCCTCGTAACGCCCGATCACCGCCACATCGCTGAAGATCAGGCTGGTGCGCGGCCGCGCGAACCGGGCGAAGATCAGGCCGGTGATCGTCGCCGAGAAGAACAGGCCGACCAGTATCTCGAGTCCGGCGATGCTGTGGCCGGCGTGCGTGACGGGCGCCATATAGCCATAGCCGACGGTACCCAGCGTCTCGACCGAGAAGAAGAAGCCGTCGGCGACCGATCCGGGCGTCATATTGGCGATCGCGCCGGGCAGACAGGCATAAACCACGCCGAAAACGAGGTTGAGCAGCAGGAAGACGAGCGAGACCAGCCCGATGAACGCCGGCCACGTCATCTGCATCGTCAGATAATAAAGGTCGCTGATCGCCGCCGGTGCGCCGAGCTTCACGGCGCGAAAGCCGCCCACCGTCACATTCTGCCTGCGGACCTTCGTCATCGGCAATCAGCGTCGGGGATCGCCTGCTTCCCGTCAACCGTCGACCGGCCACGATAGCTTGCGAATATTATCGAAATATGGGTAAGCAGGTTGGCCTTTATTCAGCGGAAAAAGTCGCCGGATTCGGCCTATTGCTTCGGCCCAGATTGACTTTTGCCTCCAAAAGCTTATTTAGAAGGGGCTAACGTCGCCTGCGACGGAATTTGATGCCCTTCGCAGAAGTGGTCTGATCTTCCCTTTCACGCTTCTACGGCTCCTCCGGTTTTTTCGCCGGCGGACCATTTTTGTTTTCGTGAAAGGAAACATCTTATGCCGATCGGCACCGTCAAATTTTTCAATGCCGCCAAGGGTTATGGTTTCATCTCGCCTGAGGGCGGTGGAGCCGACAGCTTCGTTCACATCAGCGCGGTCGAACGCGCCGGCATGAGCACGCTGAACGAAAACCAGCGCGTCAGCTACGAAGTCGAAACCGACAATCGTGGCAAGCAGTCCGCTACCAACCTTTCCGCCGCCTGAGTGGCGAAAGAAGAACTGCTAACTTTCGAGGGCTTGATCGAAGAGGTCTTGCCGGATGGGCGCTTCCGCGTCCTGCTCGATAATCAGCACAAAGTGATCGCTTATACAGCCGGTCGGATGCGGCGTTTCCGCATCCGCACCGTGCTGGGCGATCGCGTCCACGTCGAAATGACGCCCTACGACCTCGATAAGGGCCGGCTCGTCTATCGCGAGCCAACGCCCGGCGGTGGCGGACCGCGTCGGAACTTCCGACGCTAGCATCCCAACCAATCCAGACTATCGCGGGCCCCAATCGGCCCGTCCAAGGAAAACATGTACGTTCAAAATATAACGAGCGCGGATCATCCGCGCCGACGCCTGTCGCTTTGCTTTTCAGACATCCCGGCCCGGCCGCAGCCGCAGCCCGCCACCTCCCTCCCGCGCAAGGAATTGCGCCGGATCGTCGCGGAGATGGTCGGCTAGCTCTTCCGCCCGCCACGCCGTTCGGGAGCCATCGCATGACCAACACCAGCGCATTCTACCTCGCGCGCGCCGATGAAAGCGCGCGCGCGGCACGCGATACCAGTCTCGACAATGTCCGCGCGCGGCATCTCCAATCCGAAACGGTCTGGCGCGCCATGGCCGCCCGCCTGCTCCACGGTGAACGGCTGCGCGTCGCGGCCGCCGCCAAGAAGGATGAAACGTCATGAACCGGGCATTCCAGAAACGGGTCACCACCCCTCGCCTCGCGCCCGATCAGGCCGCGCGGCAGGGCCGGGTATCGCGCGTCGCGTTCGAAGCGTTGCGCCAACCCGCTGCGGTGATCGCTTTCCTCAACACGCATGATGCGGAACTGGGCGGCCGTCCGATCGACCTTGCTGTTGCCAGCCAGGAGGGTCTGCTCAGCGTCGAGCGCGCGCTCGCCGCCCTGCCGCCCGCCTGACCCTTCCGCCCGAACCGAGGATAGATGCGATGACCACCAAGCTCGAACAATATACCGCGAAGGCGGCGGAAAGCCTGGCGGCGACTGCGGCCGCCACCAACGCGCGCGAGCGCGCCTTCCACCATCGTGCGCACAGCATCTATCGGCGCCTGATCGCCGGTGTCGCCGAAGCCGAGGAACGTGCCGCGCTCAATCCGCCGCGTCCGACATCGACTAAGCCTTCGTCCTCCGCAAAGAAATGAAGCGCGGCAGCTTCGACGCCCGCGTCGCCAAGTGCATCGATCAGTTGCGCGAGGTGGAGATGCGTTCGCACGAGCGCCGGCACCGGCTCGGCATCGAATCGCGCACGCCCGGCGATGCCGCCACCGAGGCGCCCAGCCGCAAGGGCTGAGCGTCAGAACTTGCCGATGACGTTGAAGAAGAAGCCGTGGTTGCGATGGCTGAGATCGGCCAGGTCATCCGAATAATCGGTGAAATTATAGCCCGCGCCGATCTTCAGGTTCGGACCGATGTGGCGATAGACCGCCACCAGCGCGCCCAGCTGGCTGTCGCCCGCAGTCGATACCGTCAGCTTGCGCATTTCCGCGAGCAGGTCCCAGCGGCGGATCACCTCATAATCGGCGCGCACCGCCCAGAAAAACGCCTTGCTGTCGAACCACGGCTGGCTGTCGTCGCGCGACATGCGCAGCTCGCCGATGCGGTAGGCGACCTTGCCGCCGATCGCGAGGCGCGGGGTCAATTGATAGGTTGCGTCCAACGCGCCGATCTTGCTGCGCTGGGCATAATCGATCGGTAGGTTGTACGCCGTCACCTGCGCGGGCGAGGGCAGATCGTCGAGATAGGTCAGCTTGGCGAGCAGATTGAGCTTGTCGTTCCACACCGGACGATAGGCCGCCGCCAGCGAGATTTCGTAATAATCCGCGTCGAGCCCGCTCGTATCGGTGCCGCCGTTCGACACCGACAAATTGGCCTTGCCGAACAGACGCAGCGCGTCGTTCGCCTGCCAGGTGACGAGGTTACGCGTCGCCCAGGTCTTGCGGTCGCCGAGCGAGCTTGAATCCTCGATCCTGTATTCGACCGCGCTCGACCAGCGGATCGTCTTGTTGGTGAAGCCGACCGTGCCGCTCACCACATCGCGCTTGATCGACCCGCCGAGCGCATCCCCGAGCTTGCCGTTCTCATATTTGCCGCCGACGCTCCACCCGGTCCACGGTGCGAAATCGACGCCATAGGCCTGGCTGAAGCCGGTCGGGCCGCTGCCATATTCGTAGCGCTCCTCGGCGAACACGCTGGCGCCCTCGCCGAAGCGATATTTGGTGCCGCCGGTCAGCCGTCCGAGCCGGCCGGTGTTGAACGCGTCCGGATTTTCGGCGTCGAGCTGATAGCCCAGATAGAGCGAGCCGCGGTCGCCCATCTTGTAATTGGCCTTGGCGTTGGCGCCGAGGCCAAGATCGCCGTCCGACACTTCGCCGCCGACCGTCAGCCGCTGATTGATGGCGATATCGCCGGCAACCCCGACCCGGTCATTGTCGAGCCTGCCACCGTCGCGCTCGAGCGTCTTCTGCGCGAACACCGACGCCGACCAGGCACGGTCGTCATAGGGCAATTGGGGCGCGTCCTGCGCTGCGGCAGCGGGCGTCTTCGGCACGTGGTGATAACCAATCGTGACCGCTGCATCGGTGCGCTCGCCCTGCAGATCGGTCGGCGCCGCGATCGGCGTGTAGGCGGTGGCCTGGCCGGTGCCCTGATCGTCGGCGCGCACGCCGACGCTGCCATACCACCCCTTGCCCAGATCGTGCGTCACGCCAGCCTCGACCGCTTTGCGGCTGGTGAGATCGCCGTCGGTGATGTCGGCCTTGGCCTTGAACCGGCCGACCTTGCCGAGCGCGACGTCGGCGCTGCCGCCATATTGGTCGATCGCCTCGCCGAAGGTCAGTTCGCCCGGCCCCGAATAGCCCGCCTCGCGCCGGCGATAATAACCGGTGACGTTGCCGCTCGCCGCCTTGGTCAGTTCGTCGAGCGAGGCCGCGGCTTCGAGTACGAAGGCGTTGGAACCGCCCTGATCGGTCGCGGTGACCTGCGTGAAATCATAGCCGCCGGTCGACGAGAAGTTCGTGCCTTCGCCTTGCCCCTGCGAATGCGCGAACTCGCCCCGCACGAAGGTGCCCGGCTTGTAGCGCAGCAGCAGATCGGTGCCGTACAAAGTCTGGCGCGACTGATCCTCGCCCTGGCGATAACCCGTGACGCCGACGCGGACATGATCGCCGACCCATTGCTGCGCGCGGCCGCCGTAGGTGAGCGCGCTCGGCTTGGTCAGGCCGGGCGTATATTCATAGGTCGTGACCAGCCACACCGGATTGCCCGCCAGGCTGCTCTCGTGGACAAACATCGACGCGTCGGCGACGATCGGCAGCGGCTCGCGCAGCAGGATGCGGCCCTGGATATAGTTTACGTCATAATCGCGCGATGCGATCAATTCCTGACGCTGGAGCACAATCCCGGAATCGCGGTCGCGCACTTCCATGAAGACGCGCTCGGAGCCTTCCGAGACATCCTGGTTGCGCAGATAATAAACCGAGCCCCCGGTCGAGGCGAATTCCTCGCGGCTGTCGATCGTGCCGGGATCGGCGGCGAAGGCACTGATCTCGCTCTTGTGATCGCCCGCGGCTTCACCGCCGCCATGCCATTTCACACCCGCGCCATAGAGCGCGCGATTATATTGGATCAGGTCGGTGCCGGTCAGCTGCGTGTGGAAATTGCCCCACATCGCCTCGGTATTCTTGTCCTCGGCGCGCAGGTAGAAACGGCCATAGGTCGGCGCGTCCTGGATCAATGTCGAATCGTCGCCATAGGTCGGATAATGAAGCTCGGGATCGAGCCGGCGCAGGAAGGCGCGGCTGTCCTTCTTCAGGAAATCGCTGAACAGGTCGTTGAACGGATGCTCGCCCGTGTCGGCGGCGGCGGTGACGTGCCACTGATGCGCGAGCTGCCCCTTCCAGTAGAAGGCGAAGCGGCCGTCGATGAAATTCTTGCGCGCATCGGCATTGTCGATCCCTTCCAGATCGATCGTCGCCTGATTCATGCTGCGATGACCGGCGGTGATGTCGCCGATCGCCACCAGGAAGTTGTCGTCCCACGGCACGTTCAAGGCGCGGGTGAAGCTCTTGGCCGGGCCGTTCACGGGCGCGACCTTGACCGTCACATCCTTGGTTTTCTGCGGCACGATCTGCTGGACGACGAAGCGGCCGCCCTTGTCGACCGGCGCGGCAACGCCGAACGCCTCGACCGCCGATCCGATGCCGACGTCGCCGCTGATCGTGACCTCGGCGCCCTCGACCGGGATATTGCCCTTGGTGCGCTGATTGTCGAACAAGGGCCCGTCGCGGCGGTCGTCCCGCACTGGCGGTCCGGCAACGATCGCGAATTCCTGCGGCGCGGTCTCGTCAAAATGGCCGGTGGCGTCATAGACGCGCAGCACGATCCGCAGCGCCTGCGGCCGCATCCCTGCCTTCCACATTGCCGGCCGGCCGAGCGTGACCGGCATCGTCGCGATCGGCTTGCCCTCGGTCGAGACGTTCGCCGGGAACAGCCGCAGTTCGGCGCGCGTGATGTAGAAACCGTAATTGGCGAAGCTGTAGAACGTGACGGTGTCGCCCGGCGCGGCGGCGGGCGCGTCGGGCACGAGGCTCAGCACCGGCTGCGCGCGCAAGGTCGTCACTTGCACCTGGACGTCGGCATCGGCGAGCGCTTTGTCGGTTGCGCGCTGGGCATCGCCCTCCACCGGCCAGGTGCCTGCCGGCGTCTGACCGTCGATCGTGACGCGGAACGGATCGTACGCCCCGCCCTGTTCCAGATTGGGCGTGATCGGGGTGGGTTCGGTGGCGCTGTCCGCGGGCCGGCGCTGGCATGTCTTCGGCCCGCACGGATCCGCCTTTTCCGCGGCATGGGCGGCGGCAAGCGCGAGCGGCGACAGGCCAAGCGCGAGGGTCAGGAGCCGGCGGTTCACCAGCTTTCCTCCGCCTCGATGATCAGGCGGCAGCGGCGCGCTTTCTCGCCCCACTTATGCTCGATCAGCGCGCGCAACCTGGCGACGCGGGCATGGACCAGCTTGGGATCCTCACCGCGCGGGATGTAGCTGATCCGCAGCACCGACGGCTGGCCTTCGAGCGTCGCGATCAGCCCGTCGACCTTGGCCAGATAATCGGGCGCGATCTCCTCGCCCTTGAACACGGCATCCTGCACGTCGAGGCGGACCACCCGCAGCAGCGAAGCACCGAAGTTCAGCTTCACGAACTTGCCGCGCGTCAGGCGAACCGTTTCCGGATTCTCGGTGGTCAGGCGGTAGCCGGTCGGCAGCGTGCGCGGATCGAGCTTGAGGATGAAGTTCGATCCCCGCTCGGCATTGGCGATCATCGGACAGGTGATGTGGTAGCGGCCATCCTTGTCGGTGGTGATCAGGTCGCCCGCGACGGTGACGACGCGCGCGCCGGGCAGGCCAGGCTCACCTTCGTCTTCGACGCCGTTGCCGTTCTTGTCGTCGAACACCTTGCCGAGGATGTCGGTGCAGTCGAAATCGGCGTCGGGGATAATCTGCACGATCGCGTCAGCGATGTTCGACACAATCGTGTTGCTGCCATTGTTGACCGCCCACGCCTGATTGACATGCTCGCCGTCGCCGACGCCCGCGCCAACCGTCAGCATCAAATCATACGTCTTGGTCTCGCCCGCCGCGAAGTTGACCGGGGGGAAGGTCAGCTGTCGCCCATTCTCGATCGGCGTCACCGGTACGCCGTTCAAACGCGCGGTGCCGGTGCGGTAGCGGAAACCCGCCGGCACCTGATCCACGATCGCGATGTTCGGGATCGCGGCGGTCAGCACATCTTTGGCGGTGATCGTGTAGGGCACCAGCCCGCCGCGCGTGACGTCGCGCAGCGGCGTCGTCTTGGTCACCACGATCGATCCCTTGAGGATGGGGTCGAGCGGCAGGTGATTGTTGACCACATTGGCCGAGAGGCCCGCGGTCAGCACGAAGCTCAGGAAATAAGCGGTCGAATTCTGGCTGACCGTGCAGCTCGTCACCGCTTCGGACGGCGGCGCGCTGTCATAGGTGGAGATGAGCAAGGGATCGGGCGTCGGGCCGACCGTGTAGGGGCCGGTGCAGGGCGGGATCCGCGTCGACGGCGTGATCGCATTATAGGATCCGCCGGCCGGCGGCGAATAGGTGATCGTGTAGGTGCCGTTGGGCGCCCCGGCGAGCAACAGGAACTGATAGAAGCCGTTGGCGCCGACCGTCTGCCGCGCGTTGATCGTGCCACCCAGCAATTGCGTCGCCGGATCGAAACCGGCCGGGCCGGCGATGGTGACGGTCGCACCCGGCACGACCTGGCGCGTGACCGAATCATAGACCACACCCGACGGATCGAGCGGCAGCGACTGCTGTTGGACATTGGCGCCGGGTAGCAGGGTGATCTCGCGGATCTGGCCGCTGGTGAAATCCGCGCCGCCGGGATTGCCCTGCGACGTCACGCCGTCCGTTGCGGGCAGGCCGGATTCGTTCGGCCGCGCGCTGCCGAACGCCGCCTGGCTGGTCGGCTCGCGGAACAGCAGCGAATAGCCCGAACCCGGCGGCAGGCTGCCAAATTGATATTGGCCGGTGGCGTCGGTGGTGGTCGTCGCAACGAGTACGCCGCCGTTGAACAGCTGGACGGTCCAGTTCGGCTGGCCGATCTCGTTGGGATCGCGCACGCCGTCATGGTCGGCGTCGAACCAGACGCTGCCCGAAAGCTCCGCACCCGGCCCATGTTCGCCGAACAGATAGCCGGTCGCATCCTGCGCGACACCGAGCGTGATGCCCGAAATCGTGTCGCCGGGGCTGGGCAGCGCACTGCCGCCGGCGCTGCCGGGCGTGTCGCCGCTATCCTGATAGGCGGCGGGTTGCGTCTCGATCAGGCTGTAGCTGCCGCCCGCTACATTGCCGAAGTTGAACGCGCCGTCGCGGCCCGTCACGGCGGTGCGCGACACGCTCTGGCCATTGCCGTCGGTGCCGGTCAGCGTAACCGTCACGCCCGCGATCGGCGGCTCGCCCGCGTCGCGGCGATTGTTGAAGTTGGCGTCATCATAGACGACGCCGCTGACCGAGCCTTCGCGCTCGCCGAAATTGACCTTGGGCGGAACGCCGGTGCCGACCGTTACCGTGCCGCGATTATTGCCATTTTCGGCAGCGTCGCCGTAGCCGCCGGGCTGGGTCTCGGCGACGACATAGTCGCCCGTGCCCGGCACGGGGAAGCTGTAGCCGCCATCGCTATCGGTGGTGGTCGTGTTGAGCACCGTGCCGTCGGGCGTCTTCAGCGTCAGCGTGACACCGGGAATGCCGGGTTCGCCTGAATCCTGCTTGCCGTTCAGATTGGTGTCGACATAGACGACACCACCGATCGCGGTGGTGACCTCGCCAAAGGCATAGTTGATCGCATCGACGCCGCCCGGCAGCGCGATCGGGCCGATCACATCGTTGCCGACCGTGCCGCCGGCGCTGCCCGCGCTATCCTTGCCATCGCCATAATTGGCGGGCTGGGTTTCGGTGAGGGTGTAGCTGCCGCCGAGCAGATCGCCGAAGCTGAAGCTGCCGTCTGGACCGGTCGTCGCGACCAGATTTGCGCCGCCGGTCAGCTTGACCGTCACGCCCTCTATCGGCTGCTCGCCTGCCTGGAAGATTCCGTCGTTATTGGCGTCGACGAAGACATGGCCGGCGATGGTCGAAACCGTATCGCCAAACTCGACCGTCTGGGTGGCGCCGCTGGTCAGGTTGACCGAAACCGAATCCGCCGTGGACGATCCGTAGCCGCCGGGCTGTGTTTCGGTCACGGTATAGCTGCCCGCCGCCAGGCCGATAAAGTGGAAGGCACCGGTCGCGTCGGTAGTGGTGGTCGCGATGACGGTTGCGCCCTGCCTCAGCGTGACGGTCACGCCGGGGATGCCGGGTTCGGTGCCGCCGCTGTCGATGCCGTCGCGCTGCGGATCCTTGTAGACGCGACCGTTCAGCGAAACGCCGATCTCACCGAAATCATAGGCGGTGCCGGCCACGCCCGCGCCGAGCGCGATCGCCGCGATCGTGTTGGTCGCGGCGGTCGAACCGAACGTCGCGTTGTCGACCGTGCCTGCTGGCGTGCCGGCGCTCTCCTTGCCGTCGGCATAATCGGACGGCTGGCCTTCAACCAATGTGTAGGAACCGGCCGGCAGATCGGTGAAGCTGTACGTGCCGTCGGCGGCGGTGGTGGCGGCGCAAGTCAGCGCCGGGGTCAGCGCCGCGCGCTGGGTGCAGATGTTCGCGCCGCCGCTGGTCGTGCCCGACAAGGTGACGATCACGCCGGGGATGCCGGGTTCGCCCGCTTGCTTGATCCCGTCATTATTGCTGTCGACATAGGCCGTGCCGGATAGTGTCGAGGCGAGTTCGCCGAAGCGGTAATTGCTGCCGAGCTCGCCCGTCGCGAGCACGATACCGCTGATCACGTCGTTGCCGGCGGTACCGCGCGTCACGCCCGAAACCGTGCCGGCGCCGTCCTGGCCGTCGCCATAGGCGTTGAGCGGCGTCGTCGCCTGCGACTGTTCGGTCAGCGTGTAGCCGGTCGGGTTCGATCCCGGCACATTGGGGATGATGAAATTGCCGGCCGCATCGGACGTCGCGGTGCAGGTGATCAGCGTGCAGACATTCTGGCTGGTGCTGGTCGTACCCGACAAGGTCACCGTCACGCCGGCGATGCCGGTCTCGCCCGCGTCGCGCGTGCCGTTATTGTTGCGGTCGACATAGACGAAGCCGGCAAAGCCCTGGCCGGTCTCGCCGAAATTATAGCTGGCGCCGTTGCCGCCAGCGCCGATCGTGATCGCGGTGATGCTGGTCACGCCTGCCCCCACTGACGGCGTGTTGGCGGTGATGACCGCACCGGCGGTGCCGCCGAGGTTGCCGACATAGGCACCGGTATGGGTAAAGCCCGCCGGTGGCGTTTCGGTCAGCACATAGGTGCCGGCCTGCAGCACATGGCAGGCCGTGACCGCGTTCCCGGCGTCGGGAAAGCTGAACGCGCCGGTCGCGTTGGTCGTGATCTGACAGGACGTGATCGCATTGCCGAAAGAGTCGGTACCGCTCAGCGTGATCACCGCGCCGGCGATGCCGCTGGTTTCGCCGCCGTCGCGCGTCGCGTTGCTGTTGGCGTCGAGATAGACCGCGCCCGACAAGGTCGCGCTGAGCAGTTCGCCGAAATCGCGATTGGTGAGCGTCTGGCCGGCCGTGACCGCGCCGACCACGATCGTCTCCGGCACCGCGCGTCCGCCCGATCCGGAAACGACGCTGCCGACGCCGTTGCGGTCGAGGCCGTCGGCATAGCCGGTCGGCTGGACTTCCTCGGTGACGGTATAGCCGCTGGTCGAGGGCGCGAGGTTGGTGAAGCTGTAATGGCCGCCCGTATCGACCGCGGTGGTCAGGTTGACGGCGTTGCCGTTGGTGTCGGTGCCGGTCAGGCGCAGCTGGGTGGCGGTGGCGCCGAAGGCCGAGAGCGGGATGCCCGGCTCGCCGCCGTCCTGCGCGCCATTATTGTTGGTGTCGGCATAGATGGTGCCGGAGATCGTCGCTGAGGCGAGTTCCTGGAACAGATAGCCGGTCGCGGCGGTGCTGGCGGGCAGAATGATGGTGGCGATCGTGTTGTGCGCGGCGGTCGAATCGTGCGCGCTGTTGTCGACCGTACCACCGGCCGTGCCGGGGGCTTCATTGCCGTCGATCAGGCTGCCGGGCTGGGTTTCGACCAGCGAATAGGTGCCGGGCGGCAGCTTGGTGAAGCTGAAATTGCCCGACGCATCGGTCGCCTGCGTGATCGGCCCGATCGTATTGCCATAGCTGTCGGTGCCTGACAGCGTAATATTCGTGCCGCCGGCATATCCCTCGCCCGCGGTGAAGGCGTTGTTGCCGTCATTGTCGACATAGACCGTGCCCGCGATCGACGATCCGGTGAGCGTGACATCGACCGTGCCGCTATTGTTGGTCGGGACGCTGTCGCCGCTGATCGGCGATCCGCTGACGATGCCGGGCGAGATCGTGACCGTGTTGGTCACGACGCCCAGCGCAGGCGCATAGGGATAGGCCGCCTTCGCCTTGAACGTCATCTGCATCATCGACGACGTCTCGTCGCCGGGGAAGCTGCCGTTGAGGACGCAGGTGACGGTGGTCGTGCCGGTGCAGGTGAAACTGGAGACCGACGCCGTACTACCGCCGACCGGCGTCGGCGCGGTGAAGGTGCCGGTGATCGATGTCAGCCCGGTGGGCAGCGTATCGACCAGCCGCAGCTGGGTGGTCGGCGACGGCCCCTTGTTGGCGAAGGTCAACGTATAGGTGATCGGCTGATTGATCGTCGCGCTGGCCAGGTCGGCCGACTTGGTTGCCTCCAGGTCGGTCGCCGGCAGCATCGTCGTCGTCTGCGTGGCCTTGTTGTTGCCGAGCGAGGCTTCGGCCGCGGCGGTGACGATGTCGGGCTGCTCGGTGGCGATGATGTAGGCCTGGTTCTTGAAGGTCGTGCTGCCGGTCAGCGGCGTCGCCGTGACCGCCTTGAACTTGACGCGGAAGATGGTCGACTGACCCGAGGCCAGCGTGTTGGTGGCGGCCGTGCCCGACAGCACGCATTCCAGCGCGCCCGCACCCAGATCGGTGCAACCCGCGCTCGGCGGCACGAACGATCCGACCTGGACGATCGAGAAGCCGTCATAGGTGAGCGTGAAGCCCGCGGGCACCGTCAGGAAGCTGTGCTCGACCCGCACGTTGGACGCCTGCGACGGGCCGTTATTGGTGATCTTCAGATCGTAGGTCAGATCCTGCGTGGTCGGGATCGGATCATAAGTGATGCCGCCGCCCGCCGGGGGCTCGTTGTCGGTGATCTGCAGATCGAATTTGGGGCCGTCGATCGTGACCGTCGCCGATGACGTATTGTCGCTCGTATCGGGATCGTAGGAATCGCTCGAGATCGTGGCGGTGGTCGTGTCGCTCGCCGTCGGCGGGAAGACTGTCTGGCCTCCGAACGGATAGAGCGGCAACATCGCCTCGATCGTCTGATAGCTGGCCGCGGCGGCCATCGTCGGGATCAGGCAGTCGATCGTGATGAAGGTGGCGTCGGACGTCGGCGTGCAGGACGTGCCGGCCACGGCGGCTCCGCCCGCGTCGACCACCTTGGCGCTGGTCAGGCTGAAGCGATTGACTGGGAATTTGTTGATGACGTGGACGTTGGCCGCGTCGTTGGGACCGGCATTGTGCATCGCCAGCGTATAGGTTTCGGTCACGCCGACCTTGCCCGCAGGCGGGTTGACCGAGGCGGTCACGGCCAGGTTCGAAACCGGATCGATCTTGTAGCTCGCCGACGAACTGTTGTTCGCCGAATTGGGATCGAAGATCGCCCCGGGCGATAGCGTCGCCGTGTTGGTGAAGGTCGGCGTCGCGGTATCGTTGCTGTCGAGCGGACGGCTGAGTTTGAAGATCAGCGTTTCGGTCGTGTTGGGCGCCAGCGACGGGATCGTCCATACGACCTTGCCGTCGGATCCATAGGTCGGCGTCTCGCTCGGCGTGCCGCCCGCGCTCGACGTCAGTGATACCTGCTGGAAGACGGCGCCGATCATGAAGCCGGACGCCGCCAGGTTGTCGGTCACGACCACGCCGGTCGAGGTCACCGCCGCATCGTTGTTGGTGACGACCAGCTTCACATAGAGGTCGTTGTCGGTGCCGAGCAACTCAAGGCCGCTGGTCGAATAGCTGGTGTTGTCCTTGCTGACCGTCTTGGCGATCGAAAGGTCCGCGCTGCTCGTGCTCGTCGAGATTTGGGCGGTGGTGCAGATTGCGGCACCGGTCGAGGCCACCGTGGTCAGATCCGCCTGCACCGCGCCTTGCTTGGAGCAGGCCTGATTTTGCAGATTGCCGGTGGTCGGGCCGCTGATCGAACGCAACGTGACCGACACCGTGCCATTAACCGCGATCACGCTTGTATTGGTGCTGGTGCAGGTCGCCAGCGTGTTCGAATTGCGCACGCACGAGAAGGTTGTGCCGCTGCTCGTGGCGAGCAGGTTCGCCTGGATATCGAACGTCTCGTCGCCCAGCAACGTATCGGTGATGACGATCGGCAGTGTCGGGTTGAAGGTCAGCTTCGACGGACCCAGATTCTTGATCGTGATCGCGCTCTGGATCGACGAGCTTGGCGCCACCGGATCGTTGGACAAAGGCGTGCCCGACAATTTGGTCTTGCTGATCGTCAGCACCGCATCCGGATTGATCACCGAATAGGTCACCGACGAGGTATTGTTGGTGCTGGTGCCATCGGTCAGCGTCGACAGCGGATCGAGCGCCACCGTCGCGATGTTCGTATCCGACGCGGTGACGCTCACGCCCTTGACCGGGACGTTGAACGTGGTTGTGACGCCACTGGCGACGCTGGGCGGCTTGCAGACGACGGTCTGGCCGGTGATCGTGCAATTGGCCGGCGGGGTGCCCGGATTGGCGAACGCCAAAGTCGCCGGCAACACGTCGGTGATGGTCGGGTTGGTTGCGGTCGACGGGCCGTTATTGCGGATGCGCAGCGTGACGTTGGTCGACGAACCGTCGAGGATGATCGTCGACGCCATCGTCTTGATCGCCTGCAAATCCGCGCCGGGCGAGATGCTGACCGTGGCCACCGCGGGCGTGTTGTTGGTCGTGTCCGGATCGGCGATTGTCGGCGAATTGACTGCGACCGTCGCCGCGTTGGAGATCGTGCCGCTCGCCGCCTGGATCGTGCCCTGCAGGGTAATCGTGCCGTAGGCTGCGTTGGACTTGGCCACGCCGGTATAGACGCAGGTGACAACGATGCCCGCCTGGGTGCAATCATAATTGGCGATGTTCGACAGCGTCGTCGACAGCGTGAAGTCGCTCGCCGGCGGCAGCGTGTCGGTGACGGTGATCGCGGCGGTGGAGAAGGCGCTGTTGTTGCGCGGCGTCAGCTGCCACTTCACGACCGAGCCCGCGGGCAGCGGCGTCGAGATGACCGCGTTGCTGCCGTTGAGCGCCTGCTGCGTCAGGCTGAGATCGACGCCGTCGAACACCGCCGGGGTTATCGTCAGCGTATCATTAGCCGAATTGGGATCCACGTTGGTCGGGCTGGTGAGATCGGCGTCGGTATCAACCGCGCCGGTGGTCTGTGCGCTCGCTTTGTAGGTAATGATCCGGACCGCGCCGTCGGCGAGCGGCGCCAGGTTGCAGGTGATCGTCTGGGGCGTGCCGGTCGAGGTGCAGCCCGACGCGAGCGATGCGGGATCGACCGTGAACAGCGGTGAGGCATGAACGGTCAGAACCGCGTCGTTGACCGCGCCCGAGCCATTGTTGGTGACCGTGATCGAGAAGGTCACGACTCCGGTCGTACCAACCGAAAGCGGCGTGAACGAATAATCGGTGACCTGGAGATCGGCCGCCATCAAGGCGGCGGGCACGGCGAGCCACGCGGCGAAAAGCAGCCGCATCAGCCAACGCAAACGAACGCGCCCCCGCCCCACAGTTTGGAGTCCCCCGAACGCCAACCCCCCGGCTGGCTATGGGAACTGCCTAGGCGCCCCTAGGGGTTTTTATCAATGCGTTCATTGTAAATGACTGTTAATCCTGAGGGGAATACCCTGACTTTTCGTGGTATTTACCCTGACTGCGGGCTTATGTGCCCAACCGGCCACACTCCGCTCCCGTAACGATCTCGCTTCGATCGACTGTTCGGCTTAATGTCTTGATGCGCAACGATAGCCGGCCAGGCGATTTCCCTGTGCCGCGCAATAGGATATCCATGGGTCATGCGAACCGCGCCGAAGCTCCGCCCGATCCTGACATTCGCCGCGTGCCTTGCCCTGACCGCCTGCGCGAGCACCTCGCACGTCACCGCCTTTCAGGAAGCACCGATCCCGCCCGCGCCGCGCACGCTCGCGCTGAGCCTGGATCAGGGTGAGAAACTGCCGTTCGGCCTTTCATTCGACAGTGTCGCCGCAGCGGCGGCCCATGCCGGCTTCACGATGCAGGACGACAATCCGCGCTATCGGCTCGCGCTCACCGCTGCCGCCGGATCGTCGGACGCGGGCAGCTATCTTCCCGGTGAGCGCCCCAGCTGGGTCGCACGGCCCGACCGCAGCTGGCGCACCCGTTTTGCGAAGGGCCGTGTGTTGCGCGTCACCGCGGTGCTGGTCGACGCCGGCGCAAATCGCGAGGTCTGGCGCGGCACCGGCACGCTGCGCACGGCCGACCCCAGGGCAGCGGCACCCGAGCTAGTCCAACAGGTACTCGCCAAGCTCCCGAAAAGCTGAGCCTAGCCCTCGATCGCGATCGGCAGACGCAGGCTGAAAGCCGTGCCCTCGCCAAGCACGCTTTCTACCTCGATCGCACCACCATGGCGCTGGACGACCGTGCGGACGAAGGCGAGGCCAAGGCCCGCACCCGATCCCTCGGCGCCGCGCGAGCGATGGAAGGGGCGGAAGATCGCATCGAGATCCTCGGGCGCGATGCCATGGCCCTGATCGGCGATCCGGCACAGCAACATTTCCGGGCCTGCCCGCGTTGCCGCCTCCCGCTCCAGCGTGCAGCGCACAATCGTGCCGCTGTCGCTATATTTGATCGCGTTGCCGATCAGATTGCACAGCATCCGCGACAGAAGCGACCGGTCGCCCAGCACGAGAAACTCTTCCTCGTCCGCCGGCGTCTCGACGCGGATCTTCTTGGCCTGGGCGAGCGCCCATTGATCGTCGGCTGCCTCGACCAGGATCGAGGCGAAATCGAGCAATTCCTCGGCATGCTGGCCGGATTCGGCGCGGGCATAATGGACGAAATCGTCAGCCAGCTTGAGCGTGCGCCGCGCATAACCGGCGATGCGCGCGCGCAGCGACTTCTCGTCCTCGCCCTTGCGATCGAGCAAAGCGAGGATCGACGCCTGCGGCGAGCGCATGTCGTGGGTCAGCAACTGGAGCGCATCTTCGCGTTGGCGCGTGGCGAGACGGATTTCGGTGATGTCGGTCAACCGCGCGATCGATCCGGCACGATTGCCGAGCGCGTCGTTCAGCGGAACCACCGTCAGCACGAAGATGCGTCCGTCCGCGGCCGCGATCTCGCGCGCGCCGTCGCCAGGATCCTGCCCGGCAAGATCGGGCGCGAGCCGGCCGAGCAACGCGGCCAGCGGCAGGCCGCCGCTGGGTCCGAACAGCGCATCGGCGGCACGGTTGGCGACCAGCACCTCGCTTTCCTCATCGGTCACCAGGGTTGCGTCGGGCAGCGCCTGCAGGCTGTCCGCGAAGAAGCGCCGGAGATCGCGCACGCGGCCGATGGCGAGGTGGAGTAAGGTCGTCTGGCGCGCGATCGCCTCGTTGAACCGGCCGGTGCGCTGGGCAGCGGCGCCCATCGGCAAGGCATCGGCCTCGCCGCGCAGCTGGGTCAGTTCCTCGACCATATAGGCGTTGGCCGCCTCCAGCCGGCGCCACGCCCACAAGGGATAGACGATCATAAGTCCGGCAAGCGCGGCGGTCGGCGGGAGCCAGATATCGGCCCACAGGAGCAGCCCCCCGCTCACGGCCACCACCAAAGCCATCAGGGCGAGGCCGAGCACGACATTGACGCGCGGCGGCATCAGCAGGAGCGCGGCGAGCAACAGGCACAGCGGCACCAAGGCCGCCACCAGCACCGTCTCCGGCTGGAGCTCGTGGATCGCGCGATTGTCGATCAGCGCGTCGACCAGATTGGCCAGGATCTCGACCCCCGGCATCGCGCCGCTCGGCACAGGATATTGGTCGCCCGATCCGCTCGCGGTGCTGCCGACCAGCACGACCTTGCCGCGCAGCAGTTCGGGCGGCACCTCGCCGCGCAGCACCGCACCGAACGAGACGGTGCGGTGGAAGCCAGCCGACCCCGAAAAGGGGATCAGTATGGGCTGCGAGAAGCCGAACCGGTCGGCCGGCAAGGGCATATGCGTGCTTTGCTGGAAGGCCGGCGACGGCCGCCCGGTCAGGATCCGGTGAATCTGCTCGGCAAAATCGGGCCAATGCGCGCGCGCGTCGCCCGCCAGCAGGCTCGCCCGCCGGACGATTCCGTCCTGGTCGGGGGTAAGATCGGCATGGCCGACCGCGCGCACTTTTTGCGCGATCGGCGGCACCGGCGGCTGGAGATCGAACGGCGTGCCATCGACGCCGGGGACCGTGAACGTGACCGGCAACACGACATTACCGGCCCGGCCGATCGCGTCCGCGAGCGCGGTGTCGGCCGCGCTCGGCTCGACGAACAGCACGTCATAGCCGATCGCGGCGGGTCGGGCGACGGCAAGCCGGTCGAGCAATTGCGTATGGACCTCGCGCGGCCATGGCCAACGGCCGATCGTGCCGAGGCTGGACTCGTCGATCGCGACGATCACCACGTCCGACGGCAAGGTCGGCCGCAATTTCATCAGCGCATCATAAGCGAGGTTGTCCGGCCGTTCGGTCAGCCGATAGGAAACCAGCAGGCACAAGGTGAAGACCGCCAGCCCCGCGACCAGCAGCCACTCAAGAAGCAGGCGGCTTCGCACGTTTCTTCGCAGGCTTTGCCTCGCCGGCCACCGTCAAGGTCTGCAGGGTCGACCAGTTGCTATAGCTCTTGCTATTGCTGACGCCGCTCGTCTGCACGTGCCAGACATAGTCGCCGGGCGGCAGATCGGTGGCGACGAAGCTCTTGTCGGTCAGCGCCGGTTCGTCGACCACCGGACTGTCGGGGGTGTCGGCACGGGCGATAACGAAGCGATATTGATGCGCGCCCTCGCCCAGATCCTGCCATTTAAACAGATAGCGATGCCCGCCGAGCGGTTCGACCGTGGCGCGGATCGCGTTCAGATGCCGCTCGAAGCCCGTGACGCGCGGCAGCCCTTCTATCTCGTTGGCGTCGATGCCGGTGACGCGCACGAAATAGTCGCCGTTCGGCACCGACGGCAAGGCCGCCTGCGGCCGGTCCGCGATCGTCTCTTCAGCGATGTCGAGGAAGCCCGCATCCTTGGCAATCTGGAAGCGGTAGCGCACCGCCTTGTCGAGCGGCGCGACGCCGAAGGCGAGTTCGGGCTCCGACTGGATACGTGCGGGATCGGCGATGTCGGGCGGCGGCAGCAATTTGACCGGCCCGGTCGTGCCGTCGGGAGTGACGCGCGCGCCGAGGCCGGGATCGAGCACCGTCTCCGCGCCGCCGCCGGCCAAGCCGACATGGCCGCCCAGCACTTCCGCCGTAGCCGCCTTGCCGCCGTCGAGCACGGCGACGCGGAAATCGGTGCCGCGCACCGCGGCGACCGAGATCGGGGTGCGCATCTCGAACCGGTCGCGGCCATTGGTGCGTGGCGTGACCTCGGTCTGGGTGCGACCGTCGTCGACGCGGAACAGGCGCTCCATTTCGTTGGTCAGGCGAAAGCGGCGGAGCCGTTCGACCCGCACGCTCGTCTGCGACGGCAAGGTGATCGTCGATCCGTCGGTCAGGCCAATCGAGAGGAAGGCATTCTGCCCGGTCTGGATACGCCCGCCCTCGCCCACCGCCGCGCCCAGCACGGCGGCCTGGCCGTCGATCGTGGTGACGCCACGAAAGGCGATCACCTTGGCCTGCAGCGGATCGCTGCGCAGCAAGGGCCGCGGGATCAGAATGTTGGTCCCGATCGGGATGCGGTAGGGATCGCGCACATGATTCAGCGTCTGAACGACCCGATAGTCGCTCAGCTGATGCATGTAATGCAGCGCCAGATTGTAGAGATTGTCGCCCTTGCGGACGGTGTAGCTGATCGGCGGATCGTTACCGGGCGTCGCCGTCAGCTTGGGAGCGACGGGCGGGACTCGCGGCGCACCGGACGCGGCGGTGCCGGCCAGCAGCGCAAGCGCGATAAGCCCTTTACGCAAAATCAGCTCCCCTCCGGCTCCCCCTCGAACTTCTCGAGCCGGTAGCCATAACTGTACACAGGTGCGAGGCGATAGCCAGCCTCGGGCCGCAGGCTCAATTTGGAGCGAATGCGCGAGACATGCGCGTCCAATGTACGCGTCTGCAGATCGGGGCTCACCCCCCAGATCTTGTCGAGTAGATAGGCACGTGACAGCGGCCGATCGAGATTCTGGAACAGCAGTAAGGCGAGGCCGAATTCCTTGTTGGTGACAACCACCTCCGCGCCGCCGACGACCACGATCTGTCGGCTGAGATCAAAGCGGATGTCACTGAAATCCTGGATATCGGCGGCCTGCGCCGGGAAACTCCGCCGCAGCAATGCGCCGACTCGCGCCTGGAATTCGGCAACCTTGATCGGCTTCACCACATAATCGTCCGCGCCCAGATTGAGCGCGCGCACGATATCGGCCTCGTCGCCGCGGCTGGTCACAAACAGGACCGGCGGCACACTTTCAAGATGCTCGCGCGCCCACGAAAGCACGTCGACGCCGGACATGTCGGGCAAATTCCAGTCGAGCAGCAGCAGATCGAACGTGTCGCGCTTGAGCGCGGTCACCAATGCCGCGCCAGTGCGGAAAAGGTGGGTGCCGTGCCCAGCGTCCTCCAGCGCGTGCGCCATTTGATCGGCCAGAGCCGGATCATCCTCAAGAATAGCGATGCGCATGACGACCCCCGGAAACCACTTAAATCCCCTAGACACGATACAACGCGAAGCCACTCGGACGCAGGCAGGGTAAACCTGCGATCAGGGTTAATAGCCTCGAAATTTCACAATTGGGACGGCAAAGAGCCAATCGTCACGATTGTTTACAATTCGGGGGCAATCGTCCCGCGGAGAGCCTAAAGTCGGCGTACGCACCTGTTCAGCGCGCCGCGGCGGCCACGCCGAAATTCGATTGATCATGTAACGGTCTTTATTTGCGGCGACCGATCAGGCCGAGACGTCAGCCTTCAGTCGCGCCGCATAGTTTTTGCGGAACTTGGCGAGCTTGGGCGCCACCACCACCTGGCAATAGGGGTTGCTGTCGCCTTCGCGCGCGAAATATTCCTGGTGATACTCCTCGGCCGGATACCAGGTCGCGTCGGGTTCGATCATGGTGAGGATCGGTCGATCCCAATCCGCCTGCGCGCGAACGATCGCGCCTCGCGCCGCGCTTTCCTGCTCGGGCGAATTGGGGAAGATCGCGGAACGATATTGCGGGCCGACGTCATTGCCCTGCCGGTTGAGTTGGGTTGGGTCATGCACGGCGAAGAAGATGTCGAGCAGTTCGCCGTAGCTGATCTGATCGTCGTCGAAATGAACGCGAATCGCCTCGGCATGGCCGGTATCGCCGCTACAGACCTGACGATAGGTTGGATTGACGATATGCCCGCCGATATAGCCGCTTTCGACCGCCGTCACGCCGGTGATATCGTCGAATACCGCCTCGATGCACCAGAAGCAGCCACCAGCCAAAGTCGCGATTTGCTCGGCCATGTCATCCTCCTCAGGCTTGGCCTTCATATTGTAATGCCGCGGCGCAACAGCAAGTCTTGCATTGGCCGCACTTTGCGGCTCTTGGGGCGAGCGGTTGGGGCCCTGCGGCCAGAGGAAGATCGATGCGCATCACGATGATTGGCACAGGCTATGTCGGCCTGGTTTCGGGGGCCTGCCTGTCCGAGGTCGGACATGAGGTGATCTGCGTCGACAAGGATCAGCGCAAGATTGACGGCCTGCTGAAGGGCGTAATGCCGATCTACGAACCCGGACTCGACGCGTTGGTCGCGCGCAACGTCGCGGCCGGCCGCCTGTCCTTCACCACCGATCTCAAGCCTGCGGTCGACGGCGCCGAGGCGGTATTCATCGCGGTCGGCACCCCGTCGCGCAAGGAAGACGGCCATGCGGACTTGTCCTACGTCTATGCCGCCGCGCGCGAGATCGCCGAATCGCTGACGGGGCCGGTCGTCATCGTGACCAAGTCGACCGTGCCGGTCGGCACCGGCGACGAGGTCGAGCGCGTCATCCATGAAGCGAATCCGAAGGCCCAGGTCTCGGTCGTATCCAATCCCGAATTCCTGCGCGAAGGCGCTGCGATCGAGGATTTCATGAAGCCCGACCGCGTCGTCCTCGGTACCGACGACGAGCGCGCGCGCGGCGTGATGCAGGAAATCTATGCACCGTTCGAGGGTCCGAATTCGCCGTTGGTGTTCACCGCGCGGCGCACCAGCGAACTGATCAAATATGCCGCCAACGCCTTCCTCTCGATCAAGATTACCTTCATCAACGAGGTGGCCGATCTGTGCGAGGCGGTCGGCGCGGACGTGCGCGACGTGTCGCGCGGCATCGGCCTCGACAATCGTATCGGCGCCAAATTCCTGAATGCCGGACCCGGCTATGGCGGATCCTGCTTCCCCAAGGACACGCTCGCCTTGCTCAAGACCGCGGAGGACTATCAGTCGCCGATTCGTGTCGTCGACGTCGTCGTCCAGGTCAATGAGACACGCAAACGCGCGATGGGCCGCAAGGTGCTGAAGGCGATGGGCGGCGATCCGCGTGGGCGTACGGTCGCGATCCTCGGTCTGACGTTCAAGCCGAATACCGACGACATGCGCGAAGCACCCGCGCTTTCGATCATCCGCGCGCTCCAGGATTCGGGCGTCAGGATTCGCGCGCACGATCCGGAAGGCGAAGAGCAGGCACGCGAATTGCTGACCGACGTCACCTTTGCCGAGGACGCCTATGACGCGGCCAAGGGCGCGGACGCGATCGCGCTGGTGACCGAATGGGACGAATATCGCCATCTTGACCTGAAGCGGCTGGCGGCGGCGATGGCGACGCCCGTCTTCCTCGATTTGCGTAACGTCTATACCCGCGCCGAAGCAGAAGCCGCAGGCTTCACCTATGAAGCGGTCGGCCGCGGCGCGAAGGAAATTGGCAACGCCTGACGCGGATTGAACGGCGCCGTAACGATTTCCATTCTTCCTTAACCCGCACGCCCCATTGGCAGGCGCGTGGGAACCCGCTATTCGCGCTCGTTCCTGTGTTTGTCCTACGGCGTTTGAGTTAGGGTCTGGTGTAACGAATGCCCAACGCTGACATCGCCGCTACGGACCATTCCTTGTCGCAAAACCCATCGGGCATACCGCCGTGGTGGCGGGCGCTGCTGCCGCATTGGCTGCTGTGGCTGGGCCTCGCCGCAATCACGATTCCGACGATGGTAGAGGTCGCGCGCGAATCCTGGTCGACCGAACAGGGCGCGCATGGCCCGATCGTGCTCGCCACCGGCATCTGGCTGGTGCTGCAGCTCCGGCGCGAAATCGTGCCATTGATCCGGCGCGGCAATCTCGCGCTCGTTATGGCGCTGCTGATCCCGATGCTGATGCTCTATGTGCTCGCGCGCGTCACCACCACGCTCGAGCTGGAAGGCGTCGCGCTCTATCTGACCCTGGTCGTGGTCTTCTATGCCTATTGCGGCACCGCCGTGATGCGGCTCCTGTGGTTCCCGACGCTCTATTTCGTCTTCTTGTTCCCGCCGCCGGACAGCCTGGTCGCGACGCTCACCCAGCCGCTCAAGATAAACATCTCGCGCGCCGCGGTGGCATTGCTCGACGCGTGCGGGATGACGATCGCGCGCAAGGGCGTGATCATTCAGGTCGACCAATATGACATTCTCGTCGCCGCGGCCTGCGCGGGGCTGAACTCGATCATCAGCCTGTCGGCGATCGGCCTGTTCTACATCTACGTCCGCCACAACGCGAACTGGCGCTACGCCTTGTTCCTGATGATCGCGATCCTGCCGGTCGCGGTGCTCGCCAACTTCGTGCGCGTGCTGCTGCTGATCCTGATCACCGACTTCATGGGCGACGCCTGGGCGCAGGGCTTCCTCCACGGCTTTGCCGGCATGGTGATGTTCGCGGTGGCCTTGCTCAGCATCTTCGGCATTGATCGCCTGGCTGAACCCATACGCCGCCGGTTGGCGACACGGAGCGCGCGCTGATGGCGGCCGACGATATACCCGATCTGCGGCCGAGCCGTCGCGATCTGCTGATAGGCGGCGTCGCGCTCGTGGCCGCCGGCACCGCTTATGCGCGCATGCCACGCCGCCCGACGATGATGATCGGCAAGGATCAGCTCGACAAGCTCGTTCCGCTCAAGATCGACAACTGGTCCTACGAGATGGCGAGCGGGCTGGTCCTGCCGCCGCCCGATCAGCTGGCGCGCCTGCTCTACGATCAGCAGGTCACGCGGTCTTATTCGTCGCCCGATCAGCTGCCGGTGATGCTGCTGATGGCCTATGGCAGCAGCCAGGGCGGCATGCTCCAGATCCACCGGCCCGAGATCTGCTATCCGGCGAGCGGCTTCCATCTGACCGAAACCGAGATAACCGCGATCCCGCTGCCGGGGGGCCGCCGGGTTGCGTCGCGCAGCTTCACCGCCAGCAGCGACACGCGGGTCGAGCAGGTACTCTACTGGACCCGGATCGGCGATATGGTGCCGACCAGCTGGACCGGCCAGCGCGTGGCCGTGATCCGCAGCAACCTGGCCGGATCGATCCCCGACGGCCTTCTGGTGCGGCTGTCGACCGTCTCGAACGACGCCGAGCAGGCGCAGGCCACACTCAAGAAATTCGCGGCCGAGATGCTGAGCGCGATGCCCGTCCCATTCCGCCATATGCTGATCGGCCCTGGTGCGGGATGACAGTAGGCACGCGCGCTTTGCCGTGCGATACAATGACCAAAATATTGGCCGCGGGGGCGGCATCTTAGGAGTGAATCAATGTCGAAGCGCTTAGCAATCAGCACGATGTGCGCCATGGCCGCGCTGCTGGCCGGCTGTCACAAGGGAGCGCCGGAAGGGCAGGTAGCGGCCACCGTCAACGGCGACGAAGTCACGCTGCAGGAACTCAATACCGAGATCCAGGCATCGAATATCCCGCAGGGCGCGGACAAGCAGGCTGCCCAGCAGCAAGCGCTCCAGCACATCATCGACCGCAAGCTGCTGCTTACCGCGGCGCGCGACAAGAAGATCGACAAAAGCCCCGAATTCCAGAGCCAGAAGCAGCGCGCGGACGAGCTGCTGCTCGCCCAGACCTATGCCAAGCAGCAACTGGCGGCGGTGCCGGTGCCGACCGATGCCGACATCAGCAAGTTCATGGCGGACCATCCCAACGCCTTCAGCAGCCGTGAAGCACTTCAGCTCGATCAGATCCGCTTCCGGCCGACCCCGGCCGACATCAAGAAGTTGAGCGTCATCCAGTCCGACCACAATCTGGACGCGGTCGCCGCGCATCTGACCAGCCTCGGTATCAAGTTCGATCGCGTCAAGGCGGGCCTCGACACCGCGCAGGTGCCGACCGATCTGATCAAGGCGATCAACGGGCTGCCGGCGGGCGAGCCGTTCGTTCTGCCGACCAACGGCATCATCACCGTCAATGCGGTGATCGGGCATCAGGCGATCGCGACCGATCCGGCGCAGGCGCGTCAGGGTGCGGTCGGCGCATGGCGCCAGCAGCAGTTCACCAAGCTGATCAGCGATCAGCTCAAGGCACTGCGCGACGGTGCCAAGATCACTTATCAGAACGGCTTCTCGCCGCCGGCAAAGAAGCCCGGCGCGCCCGCCGCGGCAGCGCCCGCCGCCGGCAAGTAAGCCAGCCCGAAACACGAAAGGGGGCGGCACTCACCCGGAGTGCCGCCCCCTTTTCTTTAGCCGGCCGCGGGTGCCGCTTAGTAGTAGCCGCCATAGCCATAAGCGAAGCCATAGCCATATTCGTCGGCGAAGATCTGGCTGCGGTAACGATTGAGCACCGCGCCCATGAACGGCGTCGGCGACAATAAGCGGATCGTCTCCAGCACCTGCTTGCGGGTCGATTTGCCGTCCTCCACCACCAGGATGAAGCCGTCCAGATGCTGGCCGATGATGACCGCGTCGTCGTCGGCGAAGATCGGCGGCATGTCGACGATCACGATCGCGCTCTTGGGCAAGGCGCGCAGGCCATCGAACAGCCGCGTGCCGGCAGCGCTCGTCAGCAATTCACCGGTCGCGACGTCCCGTTTATAACCCGGCACGACGACCAGCCGCTCGTCGTTGATACGGCGCGCAATCTGATTCATGTCCGGCTGCTCGCCGCTCAGGAAATCGTGGATGCCCCAGCCCTGGGACTCGAACGAGAAGCGCCCAGCCACCGCCGGCCGATGCAGATCGAGATCGATCAGATAGACGTCATAATCGGCGATGCGCGACAGCGCCGCCGCCAGGTTCGACGCGACGAAAGTCTTGCCGACATTAGGCGCCGCCGAAGTGATGCCGATCACCTTGATCTCGCGATCCTCCATCTGCCGCACGATCTGCGAGCGGAGCAGCTTGAACGGCCGCGCGCGCGTATCGGCGTTGCGGAAGCCAACGATGTTCTGATCCTCGAACTGCTCGGGCACGATGTCGAACGGCTCCATCCGGTCGATCGGCGCGAACAAAGCGGCCTTGTCCGATTTAGGCGCGGTCATCGAAGCGGAACTCCAGACATTGATACAGCCTGCGCGGTGTTCATGCGCGCACCGACGCGTTGGACTTGCGACGGACCCGGCGCTCGATCATCTGCGCGATCCAGCTCGGGCGAAGGTCGAAATCGGGGATCACCGCCAAAGGTGCCTCGCCGAGCGCCGCACGCAATGCCGCGGTGCCGCGGATCGGGCGCATGATGATCTCGATCAGCAATACCAGCATCAGCCCGAAACCGAACCCGCCCGCGATCGAGCCCGCGATGATTAGCGGCCGGTTGGGGCGCAGCGGATGGTCGGGCACGACCGGTGGATCGGACAGCGTCAGACGTTCGCCTTTCTGTTCCGATTCCATGCGTGCCTGGATTTGCGCCGCCTGCAATTTGACGCCGATGCCGCGATACTGATCGCGCAGCACCTCGGCTGCTTTTTCGAGCTGGTCGAGCTGGCTCGCGATCGCGGGGGCGCGCGCTGCCGCCGCCCGCGCCGCGGCCGAGTTGGACGCCATCATGTTGCGGGCGTTCTGAAGCGCCGCGATCTGGCTGCGATTGGCCGTAAGCTGGGACTGGATCGGATCGACGCTGGGTTTCGCCGCCGCCGCGCTCTTGGCGGCCGCCAGCTGTGCCTTGGCGGCGATCACGTCGGGGTGCGTATCGGAGAAGCGCGCCTCGGCGATGCGCAGCTGCGCTTCCGCCTGCCCGACCGCGGTGTCGGTCGGCGTCACGCCCTGATCCTGTGCGGTCTGCAACCGGGTGCTCTGGGACTGCAGCCCGGCGATCTGCGTTTCGATCTGCCCGTAATCCTGCGTCGTGTTGCCGGAGAGATTGCCGAGCGCGAGAATCGTGCCATTCTGGGAGCGAATCTGGAGCGCCTTCCCTTCAAGCTGCTGGATCTGCGACTGAATCTGGTTGGCCTGCTCGCTCAGGAAATTGACTGTGTCGGTCGCCTGGCTGGCCTGCGTGCTCGCGTCCGCCTCCAAGAAATGGTCGACGAATTGCTGCGCGACCAGCTGTGCCTTGACCGGATTGTCATATTGGAACGCAACCGTGATCGCGATCGTGTTGGCGAGGCCGAGATTCTTCTTGCTCGGCGCGCCGCCCATCATGGCGTTGTCGATCGCCTGGACGGTGGTGTCGTCGCGCATCTTGTCGACGATTTTCGACAAAGGCATGGTCCGCTGTTCGCGCGGATACAGGCCATAGGTGCGGATCAGGCGGATCAGATCCTGGCGGCTGAGCACGCGTTCCCGCGCCCGCGCGATACGCTGCCCAATCATGTCGCTGACCTGGCTGCCTCCCCCTGAGAGCGCGCCGATCAGATCGTCGGGCACCTGCTGCGATTCGATCAGCACGGTCGCCGACGATTCGTAGACGGGGTGCATCAGGAAAGCCGTGACCAGCCCGCCCACCGTCGCCGCGACTACGGGCACAATCACGAACCAGCGGCGTTGCCACAACATGGCCGGCAAAGCGGAAACGAATCCGCCGCCTCCACCGCCCGTTTCAGCTTCCGACAGCTGCGTAGCCATTTACATCCTTCCAAGCTTGGCAGTGACGTGAATCGTTCCGGCGATCGAGCGCCCCGCGCCTAGCGTCGAGGTGCTACGCCACTGATAGGTGCCGCCAAATCCAGCAGACAGCCGCTGCGAGATATCGCGATCATACTGCACCGATGACAGGAACGCGCGCGCGGTCGGGGCGATCACCGGCCCCTCCGATGCGCTGGCGCTGGTCTTGAAATAATTCGCGTTGACGGTGACATGGCTATGTTCGGACAGATCGTGGCTCACACTGGCGTTGATGCCGGTATTGGTGCGCAGGCTGCCATAGCCGCTGGGCGCGGTTTGGTGCTGGGCCGACAGGCATATGTGCGTGCGCGGATAAGCGCCGCACAGATTGACACCGTAGCTGACACTGGTGGTCGAACTGGCGAAAGGCCCCTCGATACGCTGCAGGACGACGCCGACATGGCCGTCCATTTCCCATATCGCATTGATCTGGCGCTTGGCGGTGAACGAGGGCTGGATCGTCCGGCTGTCCGGGTAGATTTGGGATTTCACGCTGCTCAGGCTGGCCTGCAAACCGAAGGACGTGCGGGCATCGACCGCGCGGTTATAGCCGCCGTTGACGGACACCTGGGTATAGTCGCTGGCGAGCGTACTCACCGTGCTCTGGCCGCCGCCATAGGCCAGATGCTCGATCTGCGCGCCGTAGCTCAGCTGGTCCTTCGCGCTCGCCTGCCATTGCAACGCATATTGGCCTGAGGATTTGTAGGTTCGCCGCCCGATATTGAGCGGATCCTGATCGGCCACCTGCGAAGGATCGGTGATCGTCACCTTGTTGCTGGTGGTGAAGCTCGCCCCGAGGGTGGTTTGAAGCTGCGCGCTGAGCTGATCAGTGCGGCCCAAAGTCGCGCGCAGCGAATCGGTGTAGCCGTAGCGGCTGAAATATTGCTGCCGGCTATATTCGCCATCGAGCGTGGTCGCGGATCGCGCCGTCTGATAAAAGAATTTGGGCGTGAACGAGCCTGACGCCAGGCCGGAGCCTTGGGTCACGCCAGGGCGCAGAAAGGGGTTCGTGCCGTCGCCGACTTCGCCTCTGAGCAATGCGCTGAACTGGATCGATCCGGCCGCCGCCGGCGCCGCCAGCGCAACGCCGAATAACGCGAAGGGGACTAATCTCACGGGACGATCACCGTATCGCCCGCCTGGATCAGCGGCACGCTGCTGGCGTCGAGGTCACCGCCGGAAGGCTTGCCCTTGATGATGCCGGACAAGTGGGTGTGGATCACCTGGGTGCGCCCACCGGTCGTGCGCATGATGATGATGTTGGCGACGTCGGCAAAGTCGGTCGGCCCACCCGCCTGGGCGAGCGCGTTGAGCACGTTGACGTAGCGGGTCGGCGTGAAATTGCCCGGCGAGCGGACCTTGCCGATCACCGAATATTGCATACCGGCGGGTGCCACGACCGACACCGTCACCTGCTGATCGACGCCTTTATATTGCGGCGCAAGCAACTTGGAGAGCGCCGCTTCGATCTCGTTCGGCGTATGGCCGGCCGCCATGATCGTCCCCGCGAGCGGGAAGGCGAAAGTGCCGTCGGGCAGGACATTGAGCTGGCGCTGGAGCCGTTCGTCGCCCCAGACATAGATCTGAAGCTGATCGCCCGGGCTGATGCGATAGGTGCTGGCGGCGGGCTTCGCGCCCGCGACGGGGGCGGCGGCATCCTGCGCGAAGCCGGCGGCCGGGCGCACAAGAAGCGCGACGGCAAGCGCGATCGCGGCGGTCATTCTCATACGGTGTAACCCCTTAGACGTGGCGATCGTGTCTCGCACTTGCGAATTGGCTTTTCCAGCGTTTATGTGCCTTATGGGTTCCCACCGGTCAGTCGGCGCGGCGCGGACATTTCGGCTTCGATCCGACGGTCTGATCGTTTCCTGCGCCCAAAGGCTGAAACTTCGGTTACTACGGGCCGCACGCCCGACCGTTCCCTTCCCGTACCGCAATTGGCCATGCCTCTGATGTCCCGCCCCGCTACGATCGCCTTCATCGGCCTGCTGCTGTCGCTCGCAGCCTGCAAGTCGGGCGCAGAGAAGGCCGATGCTTATGAGGCGCAATATGACCGGATGATGTCCATCCAGGCCTATCCGGCCGCGATGTCGGCGATTCAGAAGGCTGTCTCGTACGACGATTCCAGCGCGCGCCGCTATCTCAAGCTCGCCGAGTTGCAAATGCAGATGGGCCGCCCCGCGGCTGCGGCCAATTCCTTCCAGGCCGCGCTCGATCTCGAACCCGACAATATCGAGGCGCTCGAGAATATGTCGATCCTGGCGGTGCGGAGCGGCCAGTTCGACGCTGCGAAGCGCTTTATCGATCCGTTGCTCGCCTTATCGGCCAGCGATCCTGCCGGTTTGCTCGCCAGCGGGGCAATCGCGGTCAGCCAGCGCCGCTTCAGGGATGCGCTGCCTTTGTCGGACCAGATTATCGCGGCGCTGCCTGATCGCGCCGACGGCTATGTGCTCAAGGCGCGCGCGCTCGACGGCCTCGGCCGCACACGCGAGGCGATCGACCTGATGGAAAAGCGCGCCGCCGTCGCCGACGATCCCCGCGATCTGTTGTTCCAGGTAATGACCTTCTATCGCCGGATTGGAGACATGCGCGGCATTCGCGCAACCGCGATCAAGATGATGCCGCTTTACCCCGACGATCCGCGCTATGCGCTCGAAGCGGCGCGCGCTTATGCCGCCGCCCGGGATCAGGACAAGGTCCATGAGATTATCGGCGGCCTGCTGCAGCATTTCGCGCATAACCCCGATGTGCTGATCGCGATCGGCAATTTCTGGCGCGACACGCAGCCGCTGCCCCAGGCTCAGGCCCAGATCGCCAAACTCGCCGCCGATTCGCCGCCGCGGGTGCGGGCGGCGCTTGCCAACCAGCTGATCGGCATGGGTGATCCGCACGACGCGCTGGAGCTGCTCGCCTCGCTCGCCCCTGCCAACGTGACCAGCGGCAATATCGACAGCCAGACGCGATATGCGCGCGCCCTGTTCGCGACCGGCCAGACCGCGCAGGCCAAGGCCAAGGCGGATGCCGTGCTGGCGTTCGACCGCGGTAACCCCGAAGCGCTGCTGGTGCGCGCGCGGCTCAAGCTGATGGCGAAGGACTATCGCGGTGCCTTCACCGACGCACAGCTCGTCACCAATGATGACGATTCGAATGAGGAGGCGGCCTTGCTGGTCGCGCAGGTCTATGCGGCCCAGGGCAATCAGGTGCTCGCCGCCGGCGCCTTCGGCAATGTCCGTCAGCAATTTCCCGAAAGCACCAACGCGCTTCAGGCCGAAATCGACTGGCTGATAAGCCAGAAACGCACCGACGAGGCCGCCCAGCGGGCGGTATCCTTCTATCGCACCCATCCGCGCAGCGGGCCCGCGATGCAGATCGCCCGCACGACCTGCACCAGGACCCGCGGGCCGGCCTGTGGCTTAGAGGTACCGAGCGTGGCCAAGATGCTGGCTCTGTGAGGGCCGCTTCGGCCAGGGGTTTTCAGCCGCACCCGCATTGGATAGCGCGAAGCCGGAACACGCAGCGTCGAACAGCGGGGACGAACATATGCCGGTGAAATTGGTGCGCCCCCGCCGCTTCGGCGACGATCGCGGCTGGTTCTCGGAGACCTATAACCGGTCGCGTTACGCCGAAATGGGGATCGGCTGCGCATTCGTGCAGGACAATCACTCGATGTCACGCGACGCGGGCGTGTTGCGCGGCCTGCACTGGCAGGCGCCGCCCAATGGCCAGGACAAGCTCGTCCGCTGCGTGCGCGGCCGCATCTGGGACGTCGCGGTCGACGCGCGGCGCGGCTCACCGACCTTCGGCCAATGGGTCGCAGCCGAGCTTTCCGCCGATAACGGCCATCAATTGTTCGTGCCGGTGGGTTTCGCCCACGGCTTCGTCACGCTCGAGCCGGATACCGAGGTCGAATATAAGGTGAGCGGCCTCTATGCGCCCGAAAGCGAGGGCGGCGTGATCTGGAGCGATCCCGGCCTCACGCTGCCCTGGCCGCTGCCCGCCAACGGCCCTATTCTCTCGCCCAAGGACGAGATCCTGCCCACCCTGTCCGAAGCGATGAGCCCGTTCAGCTATGACGGCCGCCCGCTGGAGCCGATCGACGCATGACCGACCCGAAGCCGCTTCGCATCCTCGTCACCGGCGGCGCCGGATTCATCGGTTCGGCGCTGGTGCGCCATCTGGTGCGCGACACGCCGCACGAGGTGCTCAATCTCGACAAGCTCACTTATGCCGGCAATCTCGCCAGCCTGGAGCCGATCGCCAACGCGCCACGTTATCGCTTCCTCCAGGCAGATATTTGCGATGGGGCGGCGGTGGCGAAGGCGATCGCCGATTACCGGCCGGACGTGATTACGCACCTTGCCGCCGAAAGCCATGTCGACCGTTCGATCGACGGTCCGGCCGACTTCATCCAGACCAATATCGTCGGCACTTTCTCGATGCTGTCCGCCGCGCTTGATTACTGGCGCGGGCTCGACGATGCGGCGAAGGCGGCCTTCCGTTTCCATCATATCTCGACCGACGAAGTGTTCGGCACGCTCGCCGACGACGGCTTCTTCACCGAGGAAACGCCCTACGATCCGCACTCGCCTTATTCGGCGTCCAAGGCCTCGTCCGACCATCTCGTCCGGGCATGGCACGACACTTATGGTCTGCCGGTCCTGATCACCAATTGCTCGAACAATTACGGGCCCTATCATTTCCCCGAGAAGCTGATCCCGCTGATGATCATCAAGGCGTTGGCCGGCGAAGGACTGCCGGTTTACGGCAAGGGCCTCAACGTGCGCGACTGGCTGTTCGTGGAGGACCATGCCCGCGCCCTGACCCGCGTGTTCGAAGCGGGCGAGCCCGGCCAGAGCTACATTATCGGCGGCCGCGCTGAACGCACCAACATCACCGTCGTCACGCGCATCTGCGAGACTTTGGACCGCATCCGCCCGCGTGCCGACGGCAAATCCTACAAGGACCAGCTCACCTACGTCGCCGACCGGCCGGGCCACGACCATCGCTATGCGATCGACCCGAGCAAGATCGAGCGCGAACTCGGCTGGAGCGCGCGGGAAAGCTTCGACAGCGGCATCGAACACACCGTGCGGTGGTATCTCGACAACGAGGAATGGTGGCGGCCTTTGGTCGAGGAAAAGGGCGCAGTGCAACGTGTGGGCCTGAAGGGCTGATGGGGCCGATTCTTGTCACCGGCGGATCGGGCCAGGTCGGCGGCGCGCTGGAGCGGCTGGCGCCGGCGGAGATCGAGATTTTCGCGCCCGGCCGGTCGGAGCTCGATTTGACCGTGCCGTCCGAACTGACGGCGATGGTGCGATCGCGGCCGTGGGCGGCGATTGTCAATTGCGCGGCCTACACGGCGGTCGACCGCGCTGAAACCGACGTGGTGGCCGCCTGGCAGGTCAACGCGCTCGCGCCGGCGGCACTGGCAGCGGCCGCCAAAGCGGCGGACATCCCGATCATCCATGTCTCGACCGACTATGTGTTCGACGGAACGAAGCGCGATTTCTACGGGGAAGACGATCCCGTCGCTCCGGTCGGCGTCTATGGCGCGTCGAAAGAAGGCGGCGAACAGGCGATCCGCACCGCCGCGCCGCGCCATGTGATCCTGCGTACCGCCTGGGTGGTGAGCGCCACCGGCGCCAATTTCGTGAAAACCATGTTTCGGCTCGGCGCCGAGCGGCCGCAATTGCGCGTCGTCGCCGATCAGCGCGGCTGCCCGACCTCGGCCGACGATATCGCGCGCGCGATCCTGCATATTCTTGGCCGGATCGAAGCCGGCCCTTACGGCACCTATCATTTCGTCAATGGCGGGGAAGCGACCTGGTATGCGCTGGCCGAGGCGGTGTTTGCGCGCGCCGCGACGCATGGCCGCCCGTCGCCTTCGGTGGAGCCGATCCTGACGAGCGACTATCCCACCCCCGCCGCGCGGCCAGCCAATTCGCGGCTGTCGACCGCGAAGATCGGCCGCGATTATGGCATCACCCCGCGCGATTGGCGCGGCGCGATCGACGAGATCGTCGATGCGCTCGTAAAGGACCAGGCATGAAGGGCATCATCCTCGCCGGCGGCAGCGGCACGCGGCTTCACCCCGCGACGCTCGCGATCAACAAGCAATTGCTGCCGATCTACGACAAGCCGATGATCTATTATCCGATGTCGGTGCTGATGCTCGCCGGCCTGCGGGAAGTGCTGATCATCTCCTCGCCCGAATATCTCGATAATTATCGGCGCCTGTTCGAGGATGGCAGCCAGTTCGGGATCGAGATCAGCTATGCGGTCCAGCCCAAGCCCGAGGGCCTGGCCCAGGCCTTCCTGATCGGCGAACCCTTCCTGGCCGGCGGCCCCGGCGCTCTGGTGCTGGGCGACAATATCTTCTTCGGCGCGGATCTCGGCCCCAAGCTGCGGACGGTACGCGAACGCACGCACGGCGCCACCGTTTTCTCCTATCGGGTCGATCATCCCGAGGCTTATGGCGTGGTCGAACTCGACAAGGATGGCCGCGCGCTGTCGATCGAGGAAAAGCCGAAGGCGCCTAAATCCAACCAGGCGGTCACCGGCCTTTATTTCTATGACGAACGCGTGTGCGAATTCGCGCACCAGGTCCGCCCGTCGGCGCGCGGCGAGCTGGAGATCACCGACCTCAACCGCATGTATATGGAGCGTGGCGAATTGTTCGTGGAGCAATTGTCGCGCGGCCATGCCTGGCTCGACACAGGCACGCATGACAGTCTGCTCGAAGCGAGCGAGTTCGTCCGCACCGTCCAGCACCGCCAAGGGCTGCAGATCGCCTGCCTGGAGGAGATTGCGTTCGACGCCGGCTTCATCACCATCGATCAGCTGCGTCAGCGCGGTGAAGTCTTCGCCAAAACCGGTTATGGCCAGTATCTGCTGAAGCTGGCCGACCAGCAGGGCTGAGCGGGAAACCCATTATCGGCCAAAAAAGAAAGGCCGCCGGTCTGGGACCGACGGCCTGATCTCTGTCAGCAAGCGCTCGCTTACGCTGCGAACAGATCCTTGGAACGGCGGCCCGTGCGCATCATCGCACCGACCGCGCTGAAGCCGATCACGAGCATCGCCCAGGTCGAGGCTTCGGGAACGCTGAAGGTCAGCGGCGCAGGATCGGAGGCGAAAGTGCCGGTGCCCGAGAAGCGCGTATTCACGCTCGAACTGCCAAGCGCGGCCTGGAATTTGGGGCTCGCGCCGGAGAAGGAGAAAGAGAAGTCCTTCGAGATCACCCCGGCGAAGTCGAGGAAGTCCGACGAATAGTTGATCACTGAATCGTCGTTGCTCTTGAACGTGAAGGAGCCGTTATTGTTGCTCGCATCCAGTTCGGCATTGGTGAAGGTCAGCGTCAGCAGGTTGGTGCGATCGCCCATGCCCTCAAGCGCAGCCGTGTCGCGCGTGATGGTGATGGTGCCGCTGCCGAACATCTGCACGCGCGAGTTGCCCACAACGGGGCCCGTCGTTCCGCTGGTCGAGATGAAATCGACGCTCAGGTGCGCGTCCTGCTGACCGAGCAGATCGAGAGGCAGGCTGTTGACGCCCATGACGTAATAAATCGGGATCGTTCCGTGCGCCGTCGAGGAAGCGGTCGATGTCGTGTAAATCTCAGCGCCCTTGGTGGTCGCGGTATCCTTGTTCAGGTAGCGAAAGAGCCGCTGATTGCTGGCCTTCTGCGTGAACTGACCGAAGGTGCTAGAGTCCGCAAGCGCAGGCGAAACCATGCCTAAAAGCAAGGCGCCAGCAGCGATGATCGCCAAGCGACTCATGAATACCCCCCAACCCGACTCGAACCATACGATTCGACCCCTCTTGTAACTTATTCGCGTTGCGATGCAATAGAGCCTTAACAATCCGTTACCCATCGCCACTATTCGCGCCTGCTGACTCGGCGATTAGGCGGCCGGAAATAAGGTTCGGTCCACGCGATCCAACCATTTCGACTTGCAAATTCTGCACTTGCGAACAACCGATCGCCCAGGCCGGCACGATACGCATCCGAAACGATGGCATCGTGCGCTGGGAAGCGCGGCTTTTGCATCGCAGCAACCGGAAAAGCTTGATTCTAGGCCGGTTTAGCGCGTGCGGGGACCGGGGTTCAACTGTTGCGCGTTGACAGTGTCCTGATCATGGTGTTGTCGCAGGCTGCGGCCTCCCGCCAGGGGGCCTTGGGGAGCATCATAGGCCAAATCATGCGACGAACGGACCCCTGCGCCGGCTCGAGCCGATCGGTGGCCGCGTTTGCGCGTGCGGAGCGCCGCTGAATCGTGAACGACGCTTCGGTCAAGCCTTCGCCAAAGCCGCGCATCGATTTGTCGGAAATTCAGTCGCTGCGCGTGCGACTGTGTCTGATGATCCTGGTGGTCGATTGCGCCACCATCCTTGCCGGCTGCCTGATCGGCAATTTCCTCCATTTCGGCGATCCGTTCGCGCCGTCGGGGATCAACCTGTTCGCGGTCGTGCTGCCGATTTTCGTCGGCGTGGCGATCAACAGCGACGCTTATGCCGCCGACGTGCTGCGCGACGTGCGCACCGGCTTCTCGCGCGCCAGCCTCGCTTATGTGTTCGCGGTGTTCGCGGTCTTCTTCCTGGCTTTCTACATGAAGGTCAGCTCCGATCTGTCGCGGATGACGTCAGGGCTCGCGATCGTCGTCACGCTCGGGGCGATGGCGGCGGGGCGCTATCTTTGCCACGTCTATGTCCGCCACCGCACGGGCATGCAGCTGGTCTACGATCTGCTCATCATCGACGGCGTGGAGATGATCCCGCCGCCCGGCGTGCACGTGCTCGACACGCAGGCCGACAATCTGGTGCCCAACGTCCATGATCCGCACATGCTCAACCGGCTCGGCATGCATTTGCGCGGGGTCGACCGCGTCGTCATCGCCTGCCCGCCCGAACGGCGGCAGGTGTGGTCGATCCTGCTCAAGGGATCGAGCGTTAACGGGCATATTCTCGCCCACGAACTGGACGAACTGGGTGCGATCGGGATCGGCATGTTCGCGGGCAAGCATACGGTCGCGGTGGCGCATGCCCCGCTCGATCTGTCGCGCCGTTTCGCCAAGCGCACGCTCGACCTCGCGCTCACCATCCCGGGCCTGATCTTCCTCGCGCCGCTGCTGATCGTCACCGCGATCGCGATCAAGCTCGACAGCCGCGGGCCGGTCCTGTTCCTTCAGCCGCGCGTCGGCCGCGGCAACCGCATCTTCCTGACGTACAAATTCCGCTCGATGCGTGCCGATCTGACCGATCAGGCGGGCGCCAAATCGACCAGCAAGGACGATGATCGCGTGACGCGCATCGGCCGCTTCATCCGCGCCAGCAGCATCGACGAGCTGCCGCAATTGTTCAACGTGCTGCGCGGCGAGATGAGCCTGGTCGGTCCGCGCCCGCACGCGCTCGGCAGCCTCGCCGGCAACGAACTCTTCTGGGAAGTCGACGAGCGTTACTGGCACCGCCACGCCTCCAAGCCCGGCCTGACCGGGCTCGCCCAGGTGCGCGGCTATCGCGGCGAAACCAGGGAGCGCGAGGATCTCGCCAACCGGCTCCACGCCGATCTCGAATATCTCAATGGCTGGACGATCTGGCGCGACATATCGATCCTGATCAACACGCTTCGCGTGGTCGTCCACCGCAACGCTTACTGAGCGCCTGCCCGTGCCTCCGCCACCGCAGCGGCCAAAGCGTCGTAGCCCAGCGCGCCTTCATGCGTGCGGTTGCCGATTATGAAGAAGGGCGTCGCGCCGATCCCCAGCCGGTGCGCGATGCTGAGATTGGTCGCGATCTCTGCCTGCACCTCCGGGGTCTTGCCGCCCGCGATCAGGCTGGCGGGCGAAAGGCCCACGGTCTTGGCCGCCGCCGCAACACCATTTTGGTCGGGGTGACCGCCTGAGAAGAGCGCGCGGTGGAAGGGCAGATATTTGCCTTGCCGCGCCGCCGCCAAAGCCGCCGCTGCCGCTTCATCGCTGCCCGGCCCCAGCACCGGCATTTCGCGCCACACCACCTTTATGTTGGGGTCGCTCGCAAGCAGCCGGTCGATCTCGGGCGCGGATGCGCGGCAATAAGGGCAATTATAGTCGGTGAACATGACGAGCGTGACGTCGCCATGCGGATTGCCCGCCCAGGCGCCGGGAAAGGGCGTTTCGACCGCCTCGCGCACGGGCCCGATCCGCAGCCGCTCGGCCGCCTCGGCGACAATCTCTGGATGAGCAAGGACATAGGCCCGCACCCTTTTGCCGAACGCCGCGTCGTCCGATCCCGCGACCATGTGCGCCCCGATCGCGAGGCCGATCGCGCAGGCGAGCGCGATGCCCGCCGCGGCGACCCACAATCGGATAGGTCGGTTCACTTTTTCCTGCGGCGCTTGCGTTCGGCCTCGTCGCGCGCGGTCAGCGCGACGTCCTGCGCGCGCAGATAATCGGGCGTGCCGACGGGAATGCCGTGCATCGCGATTTCGGCATTGGCGAGCGCGAGCTGGGGCTGATCCTGCAGGCTGAACCGCTCCGCGCTGGCAAGGCTGGCGCGCGCCTCGTCGCCCATGCGCGTGTAGACTAGGCCGAGATCGTACCAGGCCTGCGGATTTTCATTGTCGCGCTGGACCGCGACCTTGAGCACCTGCGCCGCCTCCTTGAAGTCGTTGGGATCCTCGGTCGCCACCAGCGCATTGCCGAGCAAGGCGGTGATCAAAGGCGTCGAGCGCGATTGCAGCACCGCCTCGCGCAGTGGCGCGATCGCCTCCTTGGGCTTGCCGCCCTCCAGCAGGATCTGGCCCTTCAGCTCCAGGAAATAGGGGTCGTGCGGCGCGGCCGCGAGCAGATCGCCGACCTCGCCCATCGCCGCCTCGGGATAGCCGCCGCGATGATAGGCATAAGCGCGCGCATAATGGGCCGGCACGCTCTTATCGCGCTCGGGGAATTTGTTGAGCACGATCGGCGGATCGTCGAGATAACCGACCAGTTTGGCCTTGATGCGCAGGAAGCGGGCTTGCAGCGCCGGGTCGTTCGGCGTGTTCCACCAAGGGGATTTTGCGAGATCGGCCTCCAAAGCCGCCTGGCGATCGGCGGTCATCGGATGGTCGACCGCATAAGGATCGATCTGGGTGTAGCTCGGCGTCAGCCGATACTCTTCCTGCTTCAATTTGCCAAAGAAGCTGACCATGCCCTTGCCGGAAAGATGCGCGTCGTTGAGGTGGCGCACGGCCGAGGCGTCGGCGCTGCCTTCCTGCTGGCGGCTATAGGCCAGGAACTTGCCCATCGCCGCGTCCTGGCCCGCGAGCATCGCCAGCATGCCCGCCGGCCCCGCCACCGCGGTCGCGGCGATACCGACCAACAAGGACAGCAGGGTCACGCGCGTGGCGGCGGCGATCGCATCGTCGCTACGAACCGCGTCGCCACCTTCGATATGGCCAAGCTCGTGCGCGATCACGCCCTGCAGCTCGTTGGCATTGTCGGCGCGTTCGATCGTGCCGGAGTTGATATAGATGATCTGGCCCTGCGCGACGAACGCGTTGATCTCCGGATCGTTGATCACATAGAGCTTGAGCGCGCCCGGCGTGAGCCCGGCCGACACCGCCATTCCCGCCGAAATATCGGCCAGGAACTGTTCCGTCTCAGCGTCGCGCAGGATCGACGGGCCCTGATTCTGGCTTTGGGCGCAGGCCTGCTCGGCGGGCAGCGTGAACGCGACCAGGGCCGCACAGGCGATCCGGAACAGGCGGCGGGGCGGAATCATGCCGAACGCATCAAGCCGGTCGGCGCTGAACCGCGCCTGAAAAGCGGGCGTCCCGCCCGCCCGCGAGGACGGAGCGGGACATGATCATCAAGCGCCGAAGGTCCGCTGCCACCAGCCGCGGCGCGGCGCGCCGTTTTCGTCGAGCTCTTCGCCCTCGGCATCGCCGGCAGTCGCGACCGCCGGTTCGGCGACCGCTTCGGCCGCAGCCGCCTTGGTCGAACGGCGGCGCTTCGCGGGCGCGGCTTCGGTTTCAGGCGCGGCTGGGGCTTCCGTCACAACCGGTTCGACCACCGCTTCCGCGACAGATTCGACCGGTTCTGCGGCAGGTTCGACCGCCTTCTTGCGCGAACGCTTGGGCTTGGCCTGTGCTTCCTCGGCGACGGGGGACTCCGGCGCGGGTTCGGGTGCGATTGCAACCGCTTCGGTCACCACCGCCTCGGCGCCCTTGCGGGCACGCGGCCTGCGGCGCGGTTTATCGCCTACCGGTTCTGCCCCAGCGTCGTCGGCCGGCTGCGGCGCGGGCGCCGTTTCAGACCCGACCGTCTCGGCGCCATCGGCCTGCGCCGGCGCGTCGCCATTGCGGTTCCGACGACGGCCGCCGCGACGGCCACGACGGCCACGACGGCGCTCCTCGCCACCATTGTCGTCGGCGGCGGCTTCGGCGGCAGGCGCGCCTTCTTCGCCTTCCTCCGCTTCCTCGTCGGAAGCTTCGGTCTCGCCAGCGCCCTCGCCGCCCTCTTCACGGCGGCCACCACCACGGCGGCGACGACGGCGACGGCGGCGGGTGGCGCCACCCTCGCCTTCCTCGCGGTCGCCACGGCTTTCGGCCGCCTCGATTTCCTCTTCTTCCTCCTCGATCTCGTCGATGATGTCATCGTCGGGCTCGGGGATGATCTGTTGCGGCAAACGCGGCGCATGGCTCGGCGGCGGGCCACTAGCCTCGACCGTCATACGCGATCCGTCGGGCTGGCCATCGCTCAGCACCTCGATCAGCACGCCATAGCGTTCTTCGATGTCGGCGAGCTCGGCGCGTTTGCGGTTGAGCACGTAGAGCGTCGCTTCCTGGCTCGCACGCAAGGACAGGCGCGAGCCGCGGCCACGCGCGGCCTCCTCCTCGAGCAGGCGCAACGCCTGCAGGCCGGACGAAGATGGCGTGCGGATGAAGCCCGAGCCGTCGCAATGCGGGCACGTCCGGGTCGAGGCTTCGAGCACGCCGGTGCGCAAGCGCTGACGGCTCATTTCGAACAGGCCGAAGCCGGAGCTGCGGCCGACATGGATGCGGGCGCGGTCGTTCTTGAGCGCCTCCTTCATCGCCTTCTCAACCTTACGGTTGTTGGAGTGGTTCTCCATGTCGATGAAGTCGATCACGACCAGACCCGCCATGTCGCGCAGGCGCAGCTGGCGCGCGATTTCCTGTGCGGCTTCGAGGTTGGTCGCGGTCGCGGTCTGCTCGATATTGTGCTCGCGCGTCGAACGGCCCGAGTTGATGTCGATCGAAACCAGGGCTTCGGTCGGGTTGATGACGATATAGCCACCCGACTTCAGCTGGACGACCGGCTGGTACATCGCCGCCAGCTGATCCTCGACGCCGAAGCGCTGGAACAGGGGCACCGCGTCCGAATAAGGCAGGATCTTCTTGGCGTGGGTCGGCATCAGGAGCTTCATGAAGGTCCGCGCCGCGCGATAGCCTTCCTCGCCCTCGACGATCACCTCGTCGATATCCTTATTGTAGATGTCGCGGATCGCCCGCTTCACCAGATCGCTGTCGCGATAGATTTCTGCGGGCGCATCTGAATGAAGGGTCTTGTCGCGGATCTCGTCCCACAGCCGGGCGAGATAATCGAAATCGCGCCTGATCTCCGGCTTGGTGCGCTGCAGGCCAGCGGTGCGGACGATACAGCCCATCGTGCGGGGCAGGTTCAGTTCGGCCAGAATCGACTTCAGGCGCTTGCGATCCGAAGCGTTTGAAATCTTGCGCGAAATGCCGCCACCATGGCTGGTGTTGGGCATCAGCACGCAATAGCGGCCAGCGAGGCTCAGATAGGTGGTCAGCGCCGCACCCTTGTTGCCGCGCTCTTCCTTGACGACCTGGACCAGCAGCACCTGACGGCGGCGGATCACGTCCTGGATTTTGTAGCGGCGGCGCAGATTCATGCGCTTCTGGCGCAGCGACTCCACCGCATTGTCGTCGCCGCCGGCCGCGGTCGGCTTGGGCGCAGGCGGCTGATCCTCGTCGTCCTGGTCAACATGATCCTCGGCGGCATCCAGATTTTCCGGACCGCCGTCATCGTCGAGGCGCTCATTGGCCTCAACATAGTCTTCCTCGTAATCATCCTCCTCGCGGGCGCGCAGCGCTTCTTCCTCGGCGGCGTGCTCGGCCTCTTCGCGGAGCAGGGCTTCGCGATCCTCCTTGGGGATCTGATAATAATCGGGATGGATTTCCGAGAAGGCGAGGAAGCCGTGGCGGTTGCCGCCATAGTCCACGAACGCCGCCTGAAGCGACGGTTCGACCCTGGTTACCTTGGCGAGGTAGATATTCCCCTTGAGCTGCTTGTGCTCTTCGGACTCGAAATCAAATTCCTCGATGCGGTTTCCCTTGACGACCGCCACCCGGGTTTCCTCCCGGTGGCGCGCGTCGATCAACATGCGCATTGACATCAAATATTCTCCGGGCGCCCGTCCTGGCCGGCAAACGGCGGCGGGCGCGATTAAGGTAGGGCGCAGGGTGGGCGCGCAGCGGCGCGTCCCCCGTCCCGACGATGCTGTAGAAAATTGCCTCTGCCGCAGCGCCATCCGGAGCATATTCGCGTCCGGCCAAGCCCACTCTGCGCGCGTCGAAAGCCGCTTGGGCTCGACGGGCTGGAGGGGAAAAATGGTGCATGCAGCTTCAACCTGGGCTCACCGGCCGCGCGTTTCGCGCCGGAGCGGACCGGCGGACGGTACGCAACGCGCCATGCCGGACCCGTCAGTGCGTAGCATCGGCCCACAGGCGCGGCAACCGAAAGCTCCGCTAAAGTGGTTCGGCTACGCCGGGGCGGCACCGGCCCACTCCCCTACCCGGCCTCCCAACGGCAGTATCGTGATGGGAGGCCAGGTGGGGGTGTGGGCCGGTGCCGCGCCCGTGCGGCTTGCCGCACCAATAATATGGTGACGAAGTCCCCGAATCGCAATGCAAGGCTAGGGATTCACACAGACTCTGGTCTTTGATAGGTTAACCGCGATGCGCGCGTGGCCATTTATTCCCTTGCTGCTGATCCTGGCCGCGCCGGCCGGGGCCGAACGCGTGCCCAACAGCGCCACCGCCGTCATCCCGCCGCGTCCCTCGCGCCTCCTGTTGCCGCTCGTGCAGGGGCCGAAGCGGGCCGATGCGCCTCTAGTGGTGATCGACGCGGGCCATGGCGGCCACGATCCGGGTTCATCCTCGTCCGATGGCGGTGAGCAGGAGAAGAACGTCGCGCTCAAGATCGCGCGTGCGATCCGCGACGAACTGCTCGACAGCGGCAAAGTACGGGTCGCGCTCACCCGCTCCGACGACCGCTTCCTCGTGCTGCAGGAACGGCGCGAGATCGCCCGGCAGCTGCGCGCCGATCTGTTCATCTCGGTCCATTGCGACAGCGCGCCTAACAATACGGCACGCGGCGCCAGCATCTACACCCTGTCCGAAACCTCGTCCGACCGCGTCGCAGCCGCCTTGGCCGCGCGCGAGAACAAATCGGACGTGATCAATGGCATCGACCTTTCGCGCGAGAGCAACGACGTCTCTTCGATCCTGATCGACCTTGCCCAGCGCGAGACGCTCAACACGTCCTCCACCTTCGCGGTCGAATTGCAGCGCGAATTGTCGCCGCTGATCGGCCTCAAGCCGACCTTCCACAAATTCGCCGGGCTGATGGTGCTCAAGGCGCCGGACGTGCCGTCGGTGCTGCTGGAAACCGGCTATATCTCCAACGATGACGACCTCGCGTTGCTCACGTCGGAAGACTATCGCCACAAGATCGCAATCGGCGTACGGCGCGCGGTCGAAGCGCATTTCGCGCGACAACTGGTCGGCAAGACCAGGGACCGGGAGGAATTGCCATGATCCGCGCCGCCAGTCTTACGCTCGCTTTGTTGCTCGCAACGGCATCGACCCAGGCGGCCGATCCGGCCCCGTCGATCGCGACAGCCGTCGCCGATCCGGGGCGCCCCGCCGCCGACCGCGATCGCGATGCAGAACGCAAGCCCGCCGACATGCTCGCTTTCGCCGGCGTGAAGCCCGGCATGGTGGTGATCGATATCCTGCCCGGCGGCGGCTATTTCACGCGCCTGTTTTCCACCGCGGTCGGACCGACCGGCAAGGTTCTCGCTTACGTTCCGGACGAGATGTTTGCCGGCCGCCCCAAGTCGCTGGATGCCGTCAACGCAATCGCCGCCGAGCCCGCGCACAAGAATGTCCAGGCGCTGCACGATCCCGCGCTGGCGCCCGGCCCGCAGAACATCGCCGACGTGGTGTGGACCTCGCAAAACTATCACGACCTCCACAATGTCCCCGGGCTCGATGTGGTCGCGTTCAACAAGGTCCTGTACGGGATCGTCCGCCCGGGCGGCGTCTATATCGTGCTGGACCATTCGGCCCCGGCCGGTTCCGGCCTGACCGACACCAATACGCTCCATCGCATCGACGAGGCGACCGTGCGCAAGGAGGTCGAGGCCGCCGGTTTCAAGTTTGACGGCGAGAGCAAGGTGCTCGCCAACTCCGCCGACACGCGCACGCTCAAGGTGTTCGATCCGTCGATCCGCGGCCACACCGATCAGTTCGTCCTGCGCTTCCGCAAACCCGGCGGGAAATAAGCTTTAGGCCATGGCGATAGCGCGCCAAAAGCTCTAGACGCGTGCCCCGTGAAGCTCGCTTTCCCCGAAATCCATCTGCCAGAGCCGGTCCGCAACATGCTCGCCAAGCGCCGCGTGCGCGGGCTGCTCGGCCTGTTGGGCTTTCTCGTCGTCGCTTATGCGATCTTCTGGCTGCTGTTCCTGCGCGGCCTGCCCTCGACCGATAAATTGCTGAGCTACGAGCCGCCGCTGCCGACCAACGTTCGCGCGCTGGATGGCACGCCCGTCTACAGCTTCGCGCGCGAGCGCCGCGTCGAACTCGCCTTCGACGAATTCCCGCCGCAATTGGTCCATGCCTTCATCTCGGCCGAGGACAAGACCTTCTTCACCCATCACGGTATCGACCCGTCGTCCTTCCTGTTCGCGGTGTTCGATTATGCGCGCAAGAGCGGCACCGGCAAACGCGCGCACGGCGGATCGACCATCACCCAGCAGGTCGCCAAGAATCTGCTGATCGGCGGCGAATATTCGCCGACGCGCAAGATCCGTGAAGCCGCGCTCGCGATCCGCATCGAAAATGCGATGTCGAAGCAGCAGATCCTTGAACTCTATCTCAACCAGATTTTCCTCGGCCGGAACGCTTATGGCGTGGAAGCCGCGGCACGGGCCTATTTCGGCAAGGACGTGACCGAACTCACCCTGCCGCAGACCGCCTATCTGGCGACGCTGCCGCGCGCGCCGTCCAACTACGATCCCGACCGCCATACCGACCGCGCGCTCGATCGGCGGGCCTATGTGCTGCGCGAAATGCGATTGAACGGCTACATCACCGCCGCGCAGGAGCAGGCGGCCGACGCCAGCCCGCTCGGCACGGTTGACCGCTCCGACGCGCGCCGCGATGCCGAAAAGCCCTATGAGGGCTATTATATGGAAGAGGTGCGGCGCGAGCTGATCGCCAAATACGGCACCGATATCGGCGATGGCTCGAACAGCGTCTATGCCGGCGGCCTGTGGGTCCGCACTTCGCTCGATCCGGCCGCGCAGAAGGCGGCCGAAGGGGCGCTGCGCGACGGCCTCGTCCGTTATGAGGCGGCAGCGGGCTGGCGTGGACGATCGGGCCATATGGATGTGGGTGCCGACTGGCCGGCCAAGCTCGCGAGCGCCAATATCGAGACCGGCTATGCCAATTGGCGCGCCGCTTTGATCCTCGAAAAGTCGCCTACCAGCGCGTCGATCGGTTTCGCCGACGGCAGCAAAAGCCAGCTCTTCCCGTGGGGCGGCGCCGCGCCCAAGCGCGGCATCGGCGGGCGCGCTTTCGATTTCCTGAAGACCGGCGACATCGTGCTGGTCGCGCCTGCGGGCAGCGGTTGGGCGTTGCGCTCCATCCCCGAAATTTCGGGCGGCTTCGTCGCCGAAAACCCGCACACCGGCCAGGTGGTGGCGATGCAGGGCGGGTTCGACAGCCATAACAGCTTCAACCGCGCCACCCAGGCGCTGCGCCAGCCGGGATCGGCCTTCAAGCCGTTCGTCTATTCGGCCGCGCTCGACAGCGGCATGACCCCCGCGTCGATCATCGTCGATGGCCCCTTCTGCGTGTTCCAGACGGTGTCTCTCGGCACCAAATGCTTCCGCAACTTCTCCGGCGGCTATGCCGGCCCGCAGACGATGCGCTGGGGCGTCGAGCAATCGCGCAACCTGATGACGGTACGCGCCGCCACCGCCGCCGGCATGGACAAGGTGGTCGGCCTCGCCAAGCAGATGGGCGTCGGCGATTACCCGCCCTACATCGCTTATTCGCTCGGCGCGGGCGAAACGACCGTGCTGCGCATGGTCAACGCTTATTCGATGCTCGCCAACCAAGGCCGGCAGGTGAAGCCGACTTTGATCGACTATGTCCAGGATCGCCACGGCAAGGTCATCTGGCGCGCGGACAACCGCCCGTGCGAAGGCTGCAACGCGCGGGACTGGAACGGCGGCGCGATGCCGCGCCCGCGCATCCGCTCGGCCCAGGTGCTCGATCCGATGACCGCCTATCAGATGGTCCACATCATGGAGGGCGTGATCCAGCGCGGCACCGCGACCGTGCTGCGCGACCTCAACCGGCCCTTGTTCGGCAAGACCGGCACCAATACCGGGCCGACCAACGTCTGGTTCGTCGGCGGATCGCCCGATCTAGTCGGCGGCGTCTATATGGGCTTCGATCGGCCGCGCCCGATGGGCGGCTACGCCCAAGGCGGCACACTCGCCGCCCCGATCTTCCGCCAGTTCGCGGCAATAGCGATGAAGGACATGCCGGTTGTGCCGTTCCGTGCCCCGCCCGGCATCCGCCTGGTGCGGATCGACCGGCGGTCGGGCAAGAAGGTGTTCGACGGCTGGCCCGACGACAATGATCCCAAGAGCGCGATCATCTGGGAAGCGTTCAAGCCCGAAAGCGAACCCCGCCGCGCCGCCACAAGGCAGGAGCTGGCCGCGGCGGCGGCGCCCAAGGCGCAGGCCAAGGCGGTGCGCAATGACAGCGACTTCTTGCAGCAGCAGGGTGGGATTTACTAACTAGGGACTATCCCTGCCCGGCATTGTCGCCGGACCCGAGCCCGCTAGCCCGTGGGCCTGACAGTTTACCGGAGACTATTCATGCGCGCTGAAGCGCAAGCCCATATCGACCAGATCGACGCCGCGATGGCCCTGGTCCGCCGTTTCATCGATTGGGATCGCGCGGTGCGGCGCCTCGACGAGCTCAACAATCGCGTCGAAGACCCCAAATTGTGGGACGATCCCAAGCAGGCGCAGAGCGTGATGCAGGAACGCCGCCGGCTGGAGGAATCGATCAACGCGGTCCGTTCGATCGAACGGGAGCGCGACGACACGGTCGAATTGATGGACATGGCCGAAGGCGAGGGCGACGACGCGCTCGTCGACGACGGTGTGAAGTCGCTCGCCGAGCTCGCCGAACGCGCCGACCACGACAAGGTCATGGCCCTGCTCGCGGGCGAGGCCGACGCCAACAACAGCTACGTCGAGGTCAATGCCGGCGCCGGCGGCACCGAAAGCCAGGATTGGGCGGGCATGCTCCAGCGCATGTATACGCGCTGGGCCGAACGCCATGGCATGAAGGTCGAACTGATCGATCATCATGCCGGCGAACAGGCGGGGATCAAGTCCGCGACTTTGCTGATCAAGGGCGAGAACGCCTATGGTTATGCCAAGACCGAGAGCGGCGTGCACCGCCTGGTCCGCATCAGCCCCTATGACAGCGCCGCGCGCCGCCACACTAGCTTCGCCAGCGTGTGGGTCTATCCTGAGGTCGACGACGATATCGACATCGTCATCAACGACAGCGACCTGCGCATCGACACCTATCGCGCGTCGGGCGCGGGCGGGCAGCATATCAACACCACCGATTCGGCGGTGCGCATCACGCATATCCCGACCAACATCGTCGTCCAGTGCCAGAACCAGCGTTCGCAGCACAAGAACAAGGCCGAGGCGATGAAGCAGCTCAAGGCGCGGATGTACGAGGCGGAGTTGCGCAAGCGCGAGGAAGAGGCGAATGCCACCAATGCCGGCAAGACCGATATCGGCTGGGGCCACCAGATCCGCTCCTACGTGCTCCAGCCCTATCAGCTGGTGAAGGATCTGCGCACCGGCGCGACTTCGACCGCGCCGAGCGACGTGCTCGACGGCGATCTCGACAAGTTCATGGCGGCGGCGCTGTCCCAGCGCGTCACCGGCGAGACGGTCGAGGTGGAGGACGTGGATTGAGAGGCCGGGCGATAGCGCTGGCTTTGCTTCTCGCGGGCTGCAGCCGCGCGTCGGACGAACCGCGCACCACCGACGGCTTCCCTCAAGCCGCGCGCCCAGTCGCCAAGACGGTTTCAGGCAGCTGGTCAAACGAGCCCGACCGCGACCGCAGGGGCGAGGCCGAAGCGGTGATGCACGCTGCCGACGTCAAATCGGGTATGACCGTCGCCGATATCGGCGCGGGCGAAGGTTATTATACGATCCGCCTGTCCGCCCGCGTCGGGCCCAAGGGTCGTGTGCTGGCCGAGGACATCGTCCGCCTGTTCCACGATCGGCTGGCGGACCGCGTCTACCGCGACCGGCTCGACAATGTCTCGGTCAAGCTCGGCCGGCCCGCCGATCCGGGCCTGCCCGGGGGCAGTTTCGACCGCATCTTCATGGTCCACATGTACCATGAGATCGAAGAGCCCTACGAATTCCTGTGGAACCTGCGCCCCTCGCTCGCGCCGGGCGGGATGGTGGCGGTGGTCGATGCCGACCGCCCGACCCAGGCGCACGGCACCCCGCCGGCCCTGCTCGACTGCGAATTCAAGACGGTCGGCTACACCTTGGTCGAGCGCAAGACGATGCCGCAGGCGGGCGGCTATCTCGCGCTCTACAAGGCCGAAGGACCGCGCCCCGAGCCGAAAGCCATGGACGCCTGCAAGGCTTGAAGCCGCCGCCCCGGCCGGAGCCGGAGCGACGCTTCGCTTACTTGCCGGTCAGATCGACGCCCAGATAGGTCGCCGGACGATTGCCGCGCTGGACCAGCAACAGCACTGTCTTGGAGCCATCCTTCTTCGCGGCATCGACCGCGGCGGCCGCTTCGGCGACATTGGTGACCGACCGGTTCGCGATCGCCAGGATCACGTCGCGCGGCTGCAGGCCCTTGGAGCCCGCATCGCTCGAATCGTCGACACCGGTCACGACCACGCCATGCGTCCCCGCCGTCAGGCCGAGCTGCTGCGCGATCTGCGGCGTCAGCGTCTGCAACGACAGGCCGAGCGAAGCCCGCAGGCCGTTCGGGGCGGCCTGGCTGCCCGTATCTGGCGCGCCGTCATTGTCATTGTCCTGTTCGTCCGGGTTGAGCTGATCTTCCGGCGGCCGTTCGGCCAGCATGGCGGTCAGGGTTACCGGCTTGCCGTTGCGGATCACGTCGATCGTCACCTTGGAACCGACCGGCAGGCCGGCGACTATGAACGACAAGGTGTTGTCGGGCGTGACGTCCTGGCCGTTGATCTTGACGATCACGTCGCCCTGCTGGACGCCCGCGCGCGCCGCCGGCTGGCCGGGCTCGATATGCGCGACGATCTCGCCACGATCTTTGGGCAGCTTGAGCGATTGCGCGATATCGTCCGACATCGGCTGGATCTGGACGCCCAGATAACCGCGATGGATGCGCTCGCCCTTCATCAGCTGCAGCACGACCGGCTTGGCCTGCTCGGCGGGAATCGCGAAGCCGATACCGACATTGCCGCCCGACGGCGAATAAATGGCGGTGTTGATGCCGACCACATTGCCGTTGAGGTCGAACATCGGGCCGCCCGAATTGCCCTGGTTGATCGCCGCGTCGGTCTGGATGTAGCGGTCATAAGGACCGGAGCTGATCGACCGATGGATCGCCGAGACGATACCGGCGGTGACCGTGCCGCCCAGCGCGAACGGATTGCCGATCGCGATCACCCAATCGCCGACGCGCGTCTTGGTCGAATCGGCAAACTGCACGAACGGCAGATTCTTCGCGTCGATCTTGAGCACGGCGAGATCGGACGCGGCATCCTTGCCGACGACGGTCGCCTTATATTCCTTATGGTCGGGCAAAGTGACCGTGATCGACGATACGGTGACCTTGCCCTGATCGGTCGGCACGCCCGAAATGACGTGGTTGTTGGTGACGATAAAGCCGTCGGCCGAGATGATGAACCCGGAACCGAGCGACACCGCTTCGCGCGTCGCCGGCTGGCCGTTATCGTCGGTGCCGCCACCGCCGCCCTGCTGCCCGCCGAACCGGCGGAAGAAATCCTCAAGCGGCGATCCCGCGAACGGATTCTGCTGCTTGTTGATCTGCACCTTCTGGGTGGTCGAGATATTGACCACGGCCGGCGCCAATTTCTCGGTCAGATCGGCGAAGCTCATCGGCGCGCCGCGCGGCGCGACCGCGGCCATTTGCGAGGGCGCGTTCTGTGCGACCTGCGCGCCCAGCGGCGACTGCGTCACCACGGTCGCGGCGGCGCCGCCAAGCAGCATCGCGGCGGTTACGGCATAGGCATAGCGCACTGTGTAACTCTCCTGAGATTTTCGGGGGCGGGGTTGACCCATCGACCCCCATTATCCGGGAACGGACGACGAACTGTGTTGCTCCACGGCTGAATGCAAATTGAATGGCGTGGACGACACCGCCGCTGCTTACTTCTTACCCATGAACTGCCGCAGATAATCATTGTCGGGCGACAACAGGATCGTGGCGGCGCCGCGCGGCGAGGGGTCATCCGTGCCGAACGTCACCTTGTAGGACTGCATCGCCCGGTAGAAATCATAGAAAGCGGGGTCCTTGCCGAAGCTGGCCGAATAGATCTGGGCGGCATTCGCATCGGCATTGCCCTGGATAACCTGCGCCTCGCGCTTGCCTTCGGCCTGGATCGTCAAAGCCTGTTGCTGGCGCGCCGTGCGCATGCTGGTGAAGGCGCTCTCAAGCGGCGTGCCGTCGGGCAGATCGGCGCGCTTGATCCGCACGTCGACGATCTCCGCACCATATTGCGCGGCAACCTTGGCGAGCGCGTTGCGGATATTGCCCATCACGACATCGCGTTCGGGCGTCAGCAATGCGGCAAAGGGCCGCTTGCCGAGCTCGTTGCGCAAGGCTGAGCCGAGGATCGGTTTCAAGGCGTCGCCCACCCGGCGTTCGCTCTGCGCGGTGACATACATCCGCACCGGATTGACGATCCGATACCGCGCGAAGGCATCAACCTCGAGCCGGAATTGGTCGGTCGACAACACCGATTGGCGCGGCATGTCGAAATCGAGCACGCGCTTGTCGACCCAGACGAGCTGCTCGACGAACGGCCACTTGGCGGCAAGGCCTGCCCCAGTGTGCCCGAAATCCTCTTTGGGATTGTACGCGTTCATGATCCGGCGTGGCACGCCGAAGCGAATCACCACCGCCTGCTTGGTCTCGGGCACGATCGCGAAGCTGCTCAGCGCGACCGCGATCGCCACCAGCGCCACCCCCAGCCACAGCACGGGATTGCGGCGGATCCAGTCGATCGCGCTCACTTGGCGGGCTCCTGCGGCTTGGCGGCGGGCGGTGCCAGATAAGGCACCACGTTGCGCGGCTCGATGATCGTCTTGTCGGTCTTGGCCAGCACCCGTTCCATCGTCTCGTAATACATGCGCCGCCGCGTAACCTCGGGGTTGAGCTTATATTGGGCATAGACCGCATCGAACGCGGTCGCCTCGCCCTCCGCCTTGGCGACGACCTGGGTCGCATAGGCGTTGGCCTGGTTCTTGTAGGATTGCGCGAGCTGCTGCGCGGCCGACACTTCCTTGAACGCGTCGACCACTTCGCTCGGCGGATCGGCCTGCTTGATCGCGACGCCCTGGATGACGACACCGGCATGGTAAGAATCGAGCAATTCTTGCGCGCGCAACGCGACCGCCTGTTCGATCTGGCTGCGCTGCGATCCGATCGCCTGATCCAGCGTCACGCGCGCGATCGCCTCGCGCATCGCGCTTTCGGCCACTTCCTTGATCGTGCCTTCCGGATCCTGCAACTCGAACAGATAGAGTTCGGGGTCGCGCTTGCTCCACCGCACCGAATAAGCGAGGTCGATAAGGTTCCTGTCACCGGTCAGCACCAGATTCTGGCCGGTCGTTCCGTCCGACGATCCGGTATCGATATCGATCACGTGGATATTGTCGACATCGACCTTGGTGACGAGCTCGATCGGCGCAGGCAGGGTCCAGCCGAGGCCCGGATCCAGCGTACCGACATATTTGCCGAAGCGCGTGACCACGCCGCGTTCCTGCGGGCCGATCGTGTGGGTGCTGGTGATCGCGATCCACAACAGCAACAGCACGACCAAGCCCCATTGCCACAGGCCGCCCAGATGCGGTGCGTGGAAGCCCCCGCCATCGCCGCCACCGCCGAAGCGCGCGCGTCCGCGCTGGATCAGCGCGTCGAGCGCGGATGGGCCGGCCCCGCCCGGGCGTGGTTTCGCCCAGGGCTTGTTGCTTTTGTCGCCTTCGCCGCCGTCCGAACCGCCGCCCCAGGGGCCGCCTTCGCTCAGCACCGCACCCGGTACATCGTCTTGCATGGGAGCCCTTATAATGGCGGCGGGTCGGAAAAACAGTGCCCTCGCCGACATGAGGGCTTAAGGGCCCGCGCATGGCTGGATCCGACGTCCTTTCCACCGCACTCGACCGCGTGATCGACCCCTCGACCGGCGTGGGGCTGGTTGCCTCCGGCCGCGCGGCGGCGCCGCGTCAGGCGGGCGGCACGGTCGACGCGATGATCGAGGTCGGCGGCCTCGACGCCGTCGAGCGCGACGCGGTCGAGCAACAGGCGCGCGCCGCCCTTTCGGCAGTGCCAGGGGTCGAGAATGTCCGCATCTTGCTCACCGCTGAACGCGCCGCCGGCCCGCGCCTGATCGCGGTCGCGAGCGGCAAGGGCGGGGTCGGCAAATCGACCGTCGCCGCCAACCTCGCCATCGCGTTGATGCGGATGGGGATGAAAGTCGGACTGGTCGATGCCGATATTTACGGTCCGTCCCAGCCGCGCCTGCTCGACGCGGACGTGAAGCCCGAAGCGCATGACGGCAAGCTGGTGCCGGTCCTGACCAAATCCGGCGTGCCGATGCTGTCGCTCGGCCAGCTGGTCGCGCCCGGCCAGGCGGTGGCGTGGCGCGGACCGATGGCGGGCAAGGCGCTCGATCAACTGGTCGATGCGCATTGGGGCGGAGCCGAAATCCTGATCGTCGACATGCCGCCCGGCACCGGCGACGTGCAATTGTCGATGATCCAGAAGCACAAGCCTGCCGGCGCGGTGATCGTCTCGACCCCGCAGGACCTGGCGCTAATCGACGCCGAGCGCGCGATCGACCTGTTCAACAAGGCGGGCGTGCCGATCATCGGCCTGGTCGAGAATATGGCGGGCTATCAATGTCCCAGTTGCGGCGAAATCTCCGATCCGTTCGGCAATGGCGGCACCGAGGCCGAAGCGGCACGGCTCGGCCTGCCCTTCCTCGGCCGCATTCCGCTCGCGATCGACATCCGCAAGGCGTCCGACGCGGGCACGCCCGATCCCGCCCCGTTCGCGGCGGTCGCGCGCGAAGTCGCCGCCCGGCTGAACCGATAGGCGGATTTGTTGAGACCTCGATTCACGCTTCAGGCAACGAGCCTGAAACGATCAAGGTCTAGGGCGGTTATAGCCTCATGCCCCTGACCACCGACGCCGATATCGCTCAGCTTCTGTCCGAGACGCGCACGATCGCCTTGATCGGCGCGTCGGACCGGCCCGACCAGCCGAGCTACAATGTCATGCGGGTACTGCAGGATTGGGGCTATCGCGTCCTGCCCGTGAACCCGCAGATCACGGGCGAGCATGTCCATGGCGAATATGTCTGGCGCGAGCTTGCCCAAATCGGCGAGCCGATCGACATGGTCGACATCTTCCGCCGTCCGATCGCGGCGGGCGAGGCCGTCGACGAAGCCATCGCCGCCGGCGCCAAATCGGTGTGGCTGCAGATCGGCGTGATAAACCATGAGGCTGCCGCCCGCGCCGAGGCGGCAGGTCTGAAGGTGGTGATGGACCGCTGCCCGGCGATCGACCTGCCGCGACTGGGTATTTCGCGCCGCGCCGCACAATAGGCTTCTCCCTAAGGGGAGATGGTCCGAAAAACGCAAAAAACATCAAAAGCGAACTGAAGGAATGCTGCGCCGCAGCAAGTTCGCTTTATCGCGGCTGGATGCTCGCCGCGCTGGCCCGCTCGGCCAGCCGCGCGACGGCGGCGGTATGGATCGCCGGCGCGCTAGCCAGCACGCCGAACGCCTCCGCCGCGCTGCCGTTATAACGGATCGGCACGCCGAGCGCGTCGGTGACGGTCGCGCCCGCTTCCTCGGCGATCAAGGCGGCGGCGGCGAGGTCCCATTCGTTGCCCCAGCGCAACGACGCGCACAGATCGGCCTTGTCGGCGGCGACCATCGCGATGCGCAGCGCGATCGAATTGGCGCGCGGCACCGCGATCAGATCCTCATCGATCTTGGGCAAAGTGTCGGCGGGCACGCGCGCACCCGGCAGCGCGGTCCGCATCGACGCGCGCAGCACCAGGCCATTGCGGGTCGCGCCGCCGCCGGCGACCGCGCGCCACTGCTCACCGCGCGCCGGGGCATCGAGCACGCCCAGCACCACCTGATGATCCTCGACTAAAGCGACCGATATGCACCAGCCGGGCCGGCCGCGCAGATAATCGCGCGTGCCGTCGATCGGATCGACCACCCATACCCGCGACAGGCCGAGCCGCGCATCATTGTCGGCGGTCTCCTCCGACAACCAGCCGGCTGCGGGATCGATCTCTTTCAGGCGCAGCTTGAGCAGTTCGTCGACCGCGAGATCCACCTCGCACACCGGGCTGCCGGGCGCCTTCTCCCAGCGGCGGAAGTCCGTTTCCCAGCGATCGAGCGCGAGCTTGCCCGCCTCCGCGGCAGCCGCCGCGACCCGATCGATCAGCGCTTCAGGCACCGGCGATCGTCATGCCGTCGATGCGCAACGTCGGCACGTCCATCGCGCGGCGGAATATCAAGTCGTCGGCGGGCGTCAGATGGAGGAACATATCGGTCAGATTGCCGGCGATGGTGATCTCCGCGACCGGCTCGGCCAATTGCCCGTCGCGGATCACGAATCCCGACGCGCCTCGGCTGTAGTCGCCGGTGATGCCATTGACGCCCTGACCGATCAGCTCGGTCACGAACACGCCCAGTTTGATGTCGCCGGCCAGATCCGCGACTGACAGCGTGCCCGCTTCGAGGAACAGGTTGCTCGTCCCCGCGCCGGGCGCGCCACTGCCGCCGCGCGAGGCGTGGCCGGTCGGGGCCTCGCCCAATTGCCGCGCCGAGGCACTGTCGAGCAGCCAGGTCTGGAGCACGCCGTCGGCGACGATGTTCATCGGCAGGGTCGGCAGGCCTTCGCCGTCGAACGCGCGGCTGCGCAGGCCGCGCAGGCGGTGCGGATCGTCGCGGATGGTGATGCCGTGCGCGAAGATCCGCTCGCCGCGCTTGCCCAGCAGGAAGCTGGTCTTGCGCGCGATCGCCGCGCCCGTGATCGCGCCGGCGAGATGACCGATCAGGCTCGATCCGACGCGCGGATCGAACACCACCGGCATCGGGCCGGAGGAAAGCTTGCCCGGATTGACCCGCTGGACCGCGCGCTTGCCCGCGCGCGCGCCGATCTCTTCCGCGCCTTCGAGGTCGGCGAGATGCCGGGTCGAATGATAGGCATAATCGCGCTGCATGCCCGAGCCCTCGCCCGCGATCACGCTCGCCGAACAGCCATAACCCGAGGTCAGGAAGCCGCGCGCGAAGCCGGTCGAGGTGGCGAGCGCGGTCAACGTCCGGCCCGCGCTCGCGCCCGCGCCTTCGCTGTTGGTGACGCCGGCCACGGCGCGCGCCGCATCCTCGGCGGCCAATGCGCGCTCGCGCAGCGACGCGGGCGACGGATCGGCGCCATCGTCGCCATCGATCGCGATCGCCTCGCCCTTGAGCAGGCGGTCGGCGGGCGCGAGGCCGGCATAATCATCCTCGGGCGCTTCGCGCGCCATCGCCGCGGCACGGTCGACCAAAGCGGTCAGCGCATCCTTCGACAGGTCCGACGAAGACACGCTCGCCGATCTCTTGCCGACGAATAGCCTGAGGCCGATCTCCTCGCCGTCGGACCGACCGACATCCTCGAGCGCGCCGAGGCGCACCTGCACCTCGGTCGAGGCGTTGCGATAATAGAAAGCGTCGGCGGCATCGGCCCCCGCGCGCTTGGCGGCGGCGACCAGATCGGCGACCTTGGTTTCGGCATCGGGGACGGAGAACATCGGTCTGCCCTTAGGCAGGAAGATCGGCAAACGAAAGCGGATCATCCGCCTCGTTGCGCGCATCGAATGCCTGCCGCGCGGCGTCGATCGCGTCGTAATTCTCCTCGGCCCATCGGCCAAGCGCGATAACGTGCATACAGAGCGACTTGCCGAGGTCGGTGAGCGCATATTCCACCTTGGGCGGGATCGTCGGGAAGATCTTGCGGCTGATCAGCCCCTCGCGCTCCAGCCCGCGCAGATTGAGCGTCAGCATGCGCTGCGAGATGCCGTCCACCAACCGCTTCAATTCGTTGAAGCGGCGCGGGCCGTGCGCGAGCATCATCACGATCAGGATGCTCCATTTGTCGCCGATCCGCTGCAGGATCGGCGTGATGCTGCGGCAGCGTATATGCTGCGGCCCCAACGGCTCGGTCGGGCATTGCGCCAAGGTCACATCGATGTTCTCAGGTGACAAAATAGTGCCTCCTTGTAGGCCCAAATGCATGGTTACATATGGTGCCCCGGTAACAAACTGATACCGGAAAGGCTATTAATATGAAACTGCTTCACCTGGATTCAAGCATCACCGGCGACAACTCGGTCAGCCGCCAGCTTTCAGCCGCGATCGTCGGCAAGCTGCGCGCCGCCGATCCGTCGCTGGAAGTCAGCTACCGCGACCTGGTCGCCGAACCGATCGAGCATCTCACGCTCGGCCACCTCCCCGCCGCCTCGCCCGAGAGCCGCGCCCTGCTCGACCAGTTCCTCGCCAGCGATACGGTCGTGATCGGCGTGCCGATGTATAATTTCACGCTGCCGAGCCAGCTCAAGGCGTGGCTCGACCGCATCTTCATCGCGGGCGAGACTTTTTCCTACGGCCCCGAGGGTCCCCAGGGCCTCGCCGGCGACAAGCGCCTGATCGTCGCTCTGTCGCGCGGCGGTCTGTATGGCGCGGGTTCGCCCGTGGCGGCGTTCGAACATGCCGAGACCTATTTGAAGGCGGCCTTCGGCTTCATCGGCATCACGCCCGAGTTCGTCCTCGCCGAGGGCGTCGCGATGGGCCCCGACCAGCGGACCCAGGCGATCGACGGCGCGACCGGCGTGATCGAGCGGCTCGCCGCCTAGGAGGCGGTGCCCACCACCAGGCAGCCGAGGAACATCAGCAGGCCGGCGAAGCGGTTGGATCGGAAGCGCATCAGTGCGTCGGCGCCATCCTCCCGCTTCAGGCCTGCCACCTGCCACAGCAAATGGCCTGCGACCGGAAGCAAGGCGACCAACGCCAGCGCTTCCGGCCGCACGCGCCAGATCACCACGCCCCACAGGAGCAAGGCGGCGAGATAAAAAATCGCGATACCGACCTGCGCCCGTTCGCCCAGCGCCCGCGCCGAGGATTTGACCCCGGCGAGCGCGTCGTCCTCGACATCCTGCAGCGCGTAGATCGTGTCGTAACCGATCACCCAGGCGATCGACCCGGCATAGAGGAACAGCATCGCCGGCTCGATCCGGCCAGATGCCGCCGGCCAGCCGACCAGCCCCGCCCAGGAAAAGACGATCCCCAGCCACGCCTGCGGCCACCAGGTGATGCGCTTCATGAAGGGATAGGCCGCCACCGGGGCGAGGCTCGCCAGCGCCAGGATCGCGGCGGTGAGGTTGAGCTGGATCAGCACCACCAGCCCGATCAGGCAGAGCGTCACCAGCCACGTCCAGGCGAGCTTCAGCGAGACCCGCCCGCTCGCGACCGGCCGTTCGCGCGTGCGCGCCACTCTCCGGTCGAGGTCGCGGTCGACAATGTCGTTATAGACGCAGCCCGCGCCGCGCATCGCCACCGCGCCGAGGAAGAACCACAAGAGCAGATCCCAGCGCGTAAAAGCCTGGCCGCTCAGCGCGATCGCCCATGCCCCCGGCCAGTAAAGCAGCCATGCCCCGATCGGCCGGTCGAACCGCGCCAGCTGGATCAGATCGCGCGCACGCTGCGGGAGCAGGCCGAGCAATCCGCGATGCTCGCTGTCGGGAACGATGTCGGTCGGCGCGCTCACGGGTCCGTCCTGCCCAAGCATCGGCCGGGCGGCAAGCCGTTCATCCGCTGTTCCACCGCGCCGCCCTACAGGCGCGACGCCTTTTCTTGAGGATAAGCCCATGAATCGTCTGCTGATCGCCGCACTGCCTTTGCTGATCGTCACCCCCGCTTACGCCCAGGATGCCGGCGGCGGCCCGCGCGGCAATGGTGGCCAGTCCCAAACCAAAGCCGACGCCGAACAGCGCGCGCAGATGATCTTCGATCAGCTCGACACCAATCATGACGGCTCGATCGATCAGAGCGAAATCGACGCCTTCACCAAGCTGATGGGCGACAATCCGCGCATGACCGGCCGCGTCACCAAGATGTTCACCGAATCCGACGCCAACCATGACGGCAAGGTCACGTCGGCAGAGGCCAAGGCGCACGCCGACGCCGCGTTCGACGCCGCCGACGCCAATCACGACGGCATCCTCACCCCGGACGAACGCCAGGCCGCGCGCGCCGCAGCCGGCGGCGGCCAGCCCCCGCAGCAGTAAGCCAAGCCCGTCATGCCAGCGAAAGCTGGCATCTCATGAGACGAGCGCTTGATCTCCAGAGACCCCAGCTTTCGCTGGGGTGACGGACCGGTATAAGCGGGCCATGCCCGCCACCCCCGCCTGGCCACCCGCAAGCACGCCGCGCCTGTTCGTCGACCAGGGGCTCGGCGAAGGGATGATCCTGCCGCTCGACGGCGCGCAGGCCAATTATCTCGGCAACGTCATGCGGCTGAAGACCGGCGATCCGGTGCGGCTGTTCGACGATCGCACCGGCGAATGGCTCGCCGAAGTCATCGAGACGGCCAAGCGCAGCGTCACGCTCAAGCTAACGTCGAAACTGCGCGAACGCGAGGCGGTGCCCGATCTGTGGCTGCTGTTCGCGCCGATCAAGAAAGGCCCGATCGACTGGCTGGTCGAAAAAGCGACCGAACTGGGCGCCGCACGTCTCCAGCCCGTCATCACCCAGCGCACGATCGTCGACCGGCTCAATCTCGATCGGCTGCGTGCCAATGCGATCGAAGCCGCCGAGCAATGCGACCGCACCGCGCTCCCCGAACTGGCCGAACCGGTGAAATTGCCTGCTCTGCTCAAGGGCTGGGATCAGACCCGGACTTTGATCTTCGCCGACGAAAGTGGCGGCGCGCCCTTGATCGAAATTGCGAAATCGGGGCCGACCGCGATCCTGATCGGACCCGAAGGCGGGTTCACGACCGAGGAGCGCGAAATGATCCGCGCCACCGCGGGCGCGGTCGCCGTATCGCTGGGACCGCGCATCCTTCGGGCCGAGACTGCCGCCGCCGCCGCGATTTCCGCGTGGATGTGCCTGGCCGGAGACTGGCGCTAACCGATCGGTATGATTATGTGCGCCGCGATGACGACGCGTACGGCAGAGGCCGGCCCCGACCCGCTGATCGAGAGCCGTGCCGATATGATCGGCGTGTTCTCCAAAGGCGAAAAGCCGAAGAGCGCCTGGCGCATCGGCACCGAGCATGAAAAGTTCGTCTATGCGGTCGGCGACCACCATGCTCCCTCCTACGAGGAAAAGGGCGGCATCCACGCGCTGATGATCGGCCTCACCAAGTTCGGGTGGGAACCGGTCTATGAGGGCGAGAATATCATCGCGCTCGCCGGACCGGACGGCAATGTCAGTCTCGAGCCGGCCGGCCAGTTCGAATTGTCGGGCGCGCCGCTCGACAATCTCCACGAGACCTGCGCCGAAACCGGCCGCCATCTGCACCAGGTCAAGGAAATCGGCGAGAAGCTCGGCATGGGCTTTCTCGGCCTCGGCTTCTGGCCGGACAAGACCCGCGCCGAACTGCCGATCATGCCCAAGGGCCGCTATGAGATCATGCTGCGGCACATGCCGCGCGTCGGCCAGCTCGGGCTCGACATGATGCTGCGCACCTGCACCATCCAGACCAACCTCGATTATGCGAGCGAGGCCGACATGGTGAAGAAGTTCCGCGTCAGCCTCGCGCTGCAACCGCTCGCGACCGCGCTTTTCGCCAACTCGCCCTTCACCGAGGGCAAGCCCAACGGCTATCTCTCCTATCGCAGCCATATCTGGACCGACACCGATCCGTACCGCACCGGCATGCTGCCGTTCGTGTTCGAGGATGGCTTCGGTTACGAACGCTACGCCGACTACATGCTCGACGTACCGATGTACTTCGCCTTCCGTAACGGCGGCTATATCGATGCGTCCGGCCTGTCGTTCCGCGATTTCCTCGACGGCAAATTGCCGGTCCTGCCGGGCGAAAAGCCGCGCATCGCCGACTGGGTCGACCATCTTTCGACTGCCTTCCCCGAGGTGCGGCTGAAGAGCTTCCTCGAGATGCGCGGCGCCGATGGCGGCCCGTGGAACAAGATTTGCGCGCTGCCCGCTTTCTGGGTCGGCCTGCTGTATGACGACGACGCGCTGGACGCGGCGTGGGACGAGGTCAAGCATTGGACGATCGAGGATCATCACCGCATCCGTGACGAGGTTCCGAAGCTCGGCCTGGCCGCGAAAGGCCCGCGCGGGCGGACTTTCCAGCAATTGGGCACCCAGATCCTCGATATCGCCCACAAGGGCCTGGCGGCGCGCAAGCGCTTCAACGGATCTGGCGACGACGAGACGGGCTTCCTCGATCCGCTGCGCGAGATCGTCGCCAGCGGCAAGGTTCCGGCTCAGCGCCTGCTCGATCGATACAATGGCGAATGGGGTGGCGACATTTCGCGCATCTATGACGAGATGAGCTTCTGAAGGTGCCCGACCGGCGCGCTTTCGTCGCCGGGACCTTCGCCTTCGCGGCCTTCCCCGCGCACGCCGCCAAGCCCCCGCCGCCGCCCAAGATCGGCGCGATCCACTGGCCCGGCCCCGGCTATGAACTGCACGGCTATATGGCGGTCCCCGCCAAAGCGCACGGGCCCCAGCCGGCGGTGCTGGTCGTGCACGATACCGGCGGCGCGGATCAATTCGCGCTCGGGCTGACCGACGCGCTCGCGCTGGCGGGCTATGTCGCCTGCGCGCCCAAGGCACTCGCCTCGCTCGACGAAGGCGTGGCGACGGTGCGCTGGCTCGCGACCAACGCCTACGCCACCGGCAAGGTCGCCGCGATCGGCCTCGGCTGGGGCGGCGCGCTGGTGGAACGGATCGCCGCCGCGCCGGGCACATTACTCACCTGCGGCGTCGCCTTCGGCAACACGGAGCCTGGAATGGCGGACGGCGCGGTCCCGATCCTGCGCCTGCCGGCGCTCGCGGCGACCGAGGACAAGGCGGCCTATGCCGCCGCATGGCAGCAGGCGGTCGATTTCCTCGACGCGCATCTGCGGCCGCCGCGCGGGCTTTAGGGCCGGCGCCACCGCATCGTCAGCAGGAAGACGCGCGGCCCTTCGATCAGATAGCGCCGCCACAGCCGTTTCGGTTCGGACAGAAGGCGGTGAAGCCATTCGAGGCTGGCCCTGCGCATCCACAACGGCGCGCGTGCCTTGCGCCCCGTCAGGAAATCGAGCGACGCGCCGATGCACAGGCCGATGCCGCTCGCCCCACCCGCCTGGGCGACGCGCAGCGCCAAAATCTCCTGCTGCGGCATCGCCACCGCGAGCAGGGTGAAGCGCGCTTTGGCGTTGCGCACGAACGCCGCTGCCGCCGTCATCGCTGCGGGATTCTTCAGCATCCCCATCGGTGGGATATGCTGGACGATATCGAGATCGGGGCGAAGCGCGCGCAATTCGGCCAGCATCGGCGCATCGCCGCCGATCAGGCAGATGCGGTCGCCCGGCTTCGCGATCTGCTGGAAGAGGTACGCCGTCAGGTCGCTGCCCGGCACCACCGGCAGGTCGACCCCGCGCGTCCGCGCCAGCGTGGCCACGATCCGGCTGTCGCACAGGCGCAGAGCGGCCAAAGCATAGGCCGTACGGATCTCGGCGTCGCGCGGTGCCCGATCCAGCTTCACCACATGGTCGACATTGGGGGTGATGACGAAGGCGAACGGCGCGTCCGCCGGACGGTCGGCCAGCCAGGCCTCGGTCGCGGCCATGTCGCGCCGGTCGAAATCCACGCCGAGGAAATGTGCCTGATCGGGGTTCATCGCGCCGGTCCTGCCACAAAAAAAGGCCCCGCCGAAGCGGGGCCTTCCTTTTTTGGTCTCGTCCGTTGCGCTTAGCGGCGGTTGCCCATGAAGCGCAGCAGGAACATGAACATGTTGATGAAGTCGAGATAGAGCGTCAGCGCGCCCATCACGACCGACTTGGCGGCGAACTCCGAGCCCTGCACCGCGAAGTACATGCTCTTGATCTTCTGCGTGTCGTAGGCGGTAAGGCCCGCGAACAGCAGCACGCCCAAAACGCTGATCACCAGATCCAGCGGCCCCGATTGCAAGAACATGTTGATCAGCATCGCGACGAGGATGCCGACCACGCCCATGATCAGGAACTGGCCCATGCCGGTCAGGTTGCGCTTGGTCGTGTAGCCCCACAGGCTGAGGCCCGCGAAAGCCGCGGCCGACGCGAAGAAGGTCTGCGCAACCGACGCGTAGGTGTAGACGATGAAGATCGTCGACAGCGACAGGCCCATCACCGCGGCAAATGCCCAGAACATGGCTTGCGCCGCGACCGTCGACAGCCGGTTGATGCCGAAGCTCAACACCATCACGAAGCCGAGCGGCGCGAGCATGATCACCAGGCGCAGCGGGCCGAGGCTCGCAAGATGCGCGGCCGCGACCTGCGGGCCCTGGTCGACGCCCAGCCATTTGGCGAACAGCAGGGACACGATGCCGGTCAGCAACACGCCCGACGTCATGTAGTTGTAGACCGAAAGCATGTAGGACCTGAGACCCGCATCATGGGACGCGGTCCGCGTGCCGACCGAAGCGGTCGCAGCGCCATTCGTCCAGGGGTCGGACCAATTTGCCATCTCTAAATAGCTCCTCATGCGCCACATCGGCGCGGGGTGAATATCGTCGTGCGCCCGTCCCTTTTCAAGCGAAAGCGGTCGCAGGTGGTCGCAATGCGATTTAAAGGCTTCTGATGCATCGCTTGTTTGTCGCCTTGCGCCCTCCGCGCGCCACGCGCGAACAGCTGCTGGACGCGATGGGCGGCGTACCCGGCGCGCGCTGGCAGAGCGACGATCAACTGCATCTGACGGTGCGCTTTATCGGCGAGGTCGACCGGCCTTTGGCCGACGATATCGCCGCCTGCCTTGCGGCGGTCGATCATCCCCGCCCGGCGATCGCGCTTCGCGGTGCGGGCAGCTTCGACCATAAGGGCCATGTCCATAGCCTGTGGGCGGGGATCGCTCCGGACGAGGCCCTGAAGCAGTTGCACGACCGGATCGACCGCGCGCTGACCCGCGCGGGGGTCGAACCCGACACGCGGGCCTTCACGCCGCATATCACGCTCGCCCGGCTGGGGCGGCAGGCGGGGCCGGTCGAGCCCTTCCTCGCCCGCATCGCCGGACTCGCCAGCGCGCCGGTGACGATCGACGCCTTCATCCTGTTCGAAAGCCGGCTCGGTCACGAGGGCGCCAGTTATGAGGCCGTCGCCCGCTATCCGCTGATCTAGGCCGTCCTCAACCTGGAACCGGTCCGGGCGATGTTTTCCGCACAAAAGAAAAGGGGCCGGCCATTGCTGGCCGACCCCAATTCTTTGCCGTGAAGGCTTCCCTTACTGACCCGAATTCGGACCGAAGGTGATCTCCACGCGGCGGTTCTGCGGCTCGCGCACACCGTCGGCGGTCTGAACGAGAAGCTTGGTCTCGCCGAACGCCTGGGTGGTGAGTGCGGCATCAGGCACGCCCTTGCCGGCCAGGTAGGCCTTCACCGCGTCGGCACGACGCTGCGAGAGACCCATGTTGTAGCTCGCGGTACCCGACGTGTCGGTATAGCCGGCCAGCATGACCTGGGCAGAACCCGTGGTCGTGTAGGCTTGCGCCGCATTGTCGAGGATCGAAGCTGCCTCCGGCGTGATATCCGACTTGTTCCAGTCGAAGAACACGATGAACGGCCCAGGCGTCACTGCCGGCGGCGGAGGCGGCGGCGGAGGCGGCGGGGGCGGAGGAGGCGGCGGCGGCGGAGGCGGAGGCGGCGGGGGAGGCGGAGCCTTCTCGCCGAAGTTGTACACTAGGCTCGCCAGGATGCTGTTCGAGCGATAGCGCGCCGTCGACAGACCGCCGGCCAACGGATTGGCCGTCGAGCTGCGGACACGAACGCCGTAGACGTTGAAGAAGCGGTACTTGGCGCCAACGTCGACATGGTCGTTCACGGGGAACAGCAGGCCGGCGATGCCCTGGAAGGCGAAGCGGTTGTCGCTGCCGTCGAGGAACCAGTTGCCGCCGTTCAGGCGGTAGATGCCGTAGTGCACGCGAGCGACACCGGCACCACCGCCGACATAGCCCTGAACACCGTCGTCGTCGCCGAAGTTCAGGAGCGCGTTGCCCATGAAGCTCAGTACCGAGGTGTTACCGCTCGACGAGCTGGCATAGGTGCCAGCCGGCGAAAGGTTCAGCGGCGTCGAGGTGTCGTGGCTCTTAACCTCGGTATGCTTGTAGCCGACCTCGGCTTCGAGACGGAGGATGCCCAGATCATAGCCCACGATGCCATCGACATCGAACAGGCCATTCTTGTGCTTTGCCTCGTCGGCGTCGTCGACCGCACCAATATTTATGTGGGTCTTTTCGACGATGATGCCACCGCCTTCAATACCGACATACCAGGCCTTGTCTTTGGCCATGGCGGGCGATGCGAGCGCCGAAGTAGCCAGAATGGCCATCATGGCGAATTTACGCATGTGTATCCCCTTTTCCTTCCTGGGAGCGTGCAAGGTACTCAAAACCCCTAAACACTGCCCTAGTTCTACGCAAGCGCGCAAAAATGTGGACTGTTGCCGAAATGTCTCGGATCAGGACGCAACGTTTCGGTAACGCTCCAACCGCTCTGACGGACCAGTAAACTCGAAAGCGAGGGATCGGTTTCGTCGTCGCGTAATTTTTTTGCATCCGCGTGGAACTGTGCTTTCCGCAGCACAAAAAGAAGGGGCCGTTTTGGCCCCGAAATGCGGCTTATTTCGCAGCAGCAGCGGACGCAAAAAGGCCGGGCGCGGTCCCCACACCGCCCCGGCCTTTCGCTCGGCTTGCGCCGGACGGCTTAGAAGGCGACGCCGACCGTCGCGACCACGCCGCCACTCACTTCGTTGCGGCCGTTCACGACGAACTCGCCCTTCTTGAAGTCGGTGTCGACATAGGCGACGCTGAAGGACAGAGCCTTCCAGGTGTAGGCCGCGGTCAGGCTCCAGTCGGTGTAATTCTTGAGCCCGTTGGTGAGGTAGGACCGGCCCCAGCTCTCGCCGAGGTGGCCGGTGAAGGTCAGCGGCACGCCCGGGATCGCGCCCGACAGTTCGCCATAGGTGTAGAGACTGTCTTCCTTGGCCTTGCCGCCGCAGCGCGGGTCATAGGAACAGGACTGCCCCTTCTGGCTCCACGCATAGTTCAGGCCGACCTTGGTGCCGACCGGGCCGAACGTGTGCGAGGCGTTGAGGTAAGGCTCGAAGAAGTCGGTGTTGGCGCCGCCCGAGCCGGGATAGTAGTAATAGAGAAAGCCGCTATCGATCGTCGTGCCGGAGAGCGTGGTCTTGTAGCCCCCGATCAGATCGATCTCCTGGTCGCCGCCGGCGGCGACATAATCGTCGATCGAGCTGCCCCAGACGCTGAGATAGAAACCGGAGGCGTGGCTGAGGGTGAAGCTGCCCTGGACGGCGAAGCGCTTGTCCGTCTGCGACACGCCGCGGAAGCGATAGTCGCTTACCACGCTGGCAGTGCCGTTGATGGTCCAGGGACTGGCGGGGGCGGCCGGTGCGTCATCGGCCAGAGCCGGTGCGGCCACCGACATGGCAGCAAGGATGGAAAGCCCGATGAGGGTCGTGCGCATGGAATGTCCTTCTCGCGATTGCGGTCATGTTCCACTGCGCGTCGAAAGTGTCCTCTCCTCTGCCTCCTGACGGAGCGGGGGGACTGCAAGTCGACAAGGGCGATCTGGCGGACTTTGCTGCGGAGCACAATAATAAAGCGCCGACGTGCGTGACTGCGGGCTCAGGCTGTTGCGCTGCCGCAACAGCTACGCAACATCGCTGCTGATATGTGCAAGCTTATTGCCGAAGCCTGATCAACCAAGGTCCGCGGCAGCCAGCCCGCGCGCGAGATCGGCGATCAGGTCGGCCGGCTCCTCCAGCCCGATCTGCAGCCGCACCATCTTGCCGGGGGAGGCCCAGGGCACTGCGGTGCGGACCCGTTCGGGATCGATCGGCAGAGCGAGGCTTTCGAAACCGCCCCATGAAAAGCCGATCCCGAAATGCCGAAGCGCGTCGACCAGCCGCACGCGGGCCGCATCGTCGCCGTGAAGCGCGAAGGCGAACAGGCCCGCCGCCCCCAGGAAATCGCGCGCCCACAATGCATGGCCCGCATCGCCCGGCAACGCCGGATGAATCACCTTCGCGACCTGGGGCTGCGCCTGCAGCCAGTGCGCGACCTCCAGCCCGGCCGCGCCGTGCTGCTTCAGCCGCACGCCCATCGTGCGCAAGCCCCGGCTGACGAGGAACGCGTCGTCGGGACTGACCGCCTGGCCCATGATCTGGGTGGTTTTGCGGATTTTCTCGAACAGGCCGGGAATCGCGGTGCACGATCCCAGCATCACGTCCGAATGGCCCGCGACATATTTGGTGCAGGCGAGGATCGCGACATCGACGCCATGGCCGATCGCCGGGAACAGCAATGGGGTCGCCCAGGTATTGTCCATCATCGTGACCACGCCGCGCTGTTTCGCGGCGGCACACAAAGCCGGTACGTCCTGCACCTCGAAGGTCAGGCTGCCCGGGCTCTCCATGAACAGGACTTTGGTCTTGTCCGAGAAAAGCGCTTCGATCGCCGCGCCGCGCACGCCCGGATCATAATAACGCGTCGCGATGCCCAGCTTCTTGAGCATCGTGTCGCAGAAGGCGCGCGTCGGCTCGTAGGTGCTGTCGGTCATCAGCAGCTCGTCGCCGGGCTCCAGCACCGCCAGCAGCGCCGTGGTGACCGCCGCTGCCCCCGAGGCATGGAGCGTCGTGCCCGCAGCACCCGGCTCCAATTCGGTGAGCGCTTCCGCCAGCGACCATTGGGTCGGGCCGCCGCGCCGGCCGTAATAGAGCACATCGTCGGCATGGCGGACCGCGTCGCGCAGCGCGGCGACATCGTCGAACAGCACAGTCGAGGCGCGCCATACCGCCGGGCTGACCAGCCCCTGCGTCCATTCCTTGCGCCGCCCGGCTTCGACCAGGCGCGTGCCGCTGCCTTTCTTGTCCTTACCGCTCATCGCTGCCACCTAACGCTCAATAGCCGGCATAGCGCACCACCACGCCCCTGAATTTCGGCCATGCGTCCGAAACCGGGACCGAACCGCCGACATAGACCCGGAATTCGAAAATCTCGCCATGGCGCGGATTGGTGAACGGGATTTCGATCTTCCCGCTCGTATAATCCTGGTCGCCGCGGCGCAGCTCGGTCATCGCGATCCGTTCGCCGAACAAGGCGACGTCGAGCACGAGGTCGGGCACCGGCCCGCCGGCCCAGTCGAAATGGAATTCGGCGATATAATTGGACGCGTCGAGCCCGATATAAGGGCCGAACACCGCGCATTGATTCTTTTGCGTCAGGTCGAGCTCGATCTCCCACGGGCTGGCCTTGACCAAAGGCGTGCGGAAATCGCCCGCCGGATAGGCGCGCACCGATCCGTTGTCCGGATGCCAGAACGGCTTGGCGATCTTCTCGACCACCAGCTCGATCTCGTAACAGCCGTCCGTGCCCTGATAGGGCATGATCGAATAATCGAAGCCCGCGTCATTCTCGACCAGATGGCGGATGCGGTAGCTATTCTCCTCGAACGCCGCCTCGATCTCCGACAGCAGGCTGACCGGCGTATAAAAGCGCTTGTGATCGGGGTTGATCGGCGAGGGCAGCTTGCGCTTGCGTTCGAACAGCAATTGGTGCGGCACCACGATCACGAGGAAGCCGCCGACCCGCAGCAGCCGGTACCAGTCGCGCAGCACGCCCAGCCAGTCGCCGATATGTTCGAAGCAATGGCTCGAATAGATCGCGTCGAAACTGCCGTCCGCGAACGGGAAAGTCGCGCCCTCATAGCCAGGATAGCCGACATCGACCCCGATCGCCTGGGGCACGACCGGCACGGTCGCGCCTTCATAGCCCTTGTAGCCGATCTCCATCACGTTCGGCCCGGACATGTAAGCGTCGAAGAAGCCGCTCGCGATCTTGGCGGCATAGCTCTTGCCGGTTTCGAACCCGACCGGGCGGCCGGCATGCAACGTCTCGGTCGGCATCACGCGATCGAGGTCGATCTCGACCCCGATCACGTCGAGCGCGACCTTGCCCTTGGCGAATAGCCGCACTTCAACATTGGCGGTCAGGTTCGCGATATCGGCCTCAAGCGTCAGCACGCCGCCGGCCTCGGCCAGATCGAAAAGCTCCGACACCAAAACGCGCGTGCCCTTCTCGGCCACGATCTCCATCTTGACCTTGCCGCGCGCGCCTTCGCCCAGCACGACACGCGCGACGATATGGCCGGGCGGCAGATCGAGATAGGGGCCGAACAGGATGCAGCCCGACGACGCCTTGACGTGCAGGCGACCGCCGTCCTTCGCGCCCTGATCGGACTGCATGGCGGCGCCTCCACCCGGAAAGCGCCATGGAATCACCGACATTCGCATCCCCGGCAGATTTGATTGGATCACGCCCATAGCCGATCCGGATCGCCGCGCCAGCGGTTGTGCGCCATCCTGCACGCGCCTAAATCGGCGGTTATGACCATCACCCATCTCGGCCAGACATCGGCGCTGCCCGCTTCGCCGGAAGCGGCATCGCTCGATTACGTGCCCAATCCGCGGCCCGGCAAAACCTATCTCGTCCGCTTCACCGCGCCCGAATTCACTTCGCTCTGCCCGGTCACGGGTCAGCCCGATTTCGCGCATATCGTGATCGATTACGTGCCGGGCGAGACAATCGTCGAATCCAAGTCCTTGAAGCTGTTCCTGGGCAGCTTCCGCAACCATGCCGCCTTCCACGAGGATTGCACCGTCGGCATCGGCGAACGGCTGGCGGCGGAGATGAAGCCATTGTGGTTGCGGATCGGCGGCTATTGGTATCCGCGCGGCGGCATCCCGATCGACGTCTTCTGGCAGACGGGCGCGCCGCCCGCCGATCTATGGCTGCCCGATCAGGGGGTCGCCCCCTATCGCGGGCGTGGCTAAGACTAGAAAAGAGGGAGAGAGACATGACGCGCTTTGCGATACCGATGCTCGCCGCAGCTTTGGCCGCTGTGCCGATCCAGGCCGCCGTCACCATCGCCAATCCCGCCAGCGACCAGATGGCGCGGCTGAGCGTGATCCAGCGCAAGGGCGCGCTCCGCGCGGCGCTGCTCGATTCGGGCGTGCCCTGCGAACGGGTCGAGAAGACCAATATCCAGGGCCCGTGGGCGAACACGATCCTGTGGCGCGCCAAATGTTCGGGCGACCCGCGCAACGATTATGCGGTGTTCGTCGGCCCCGACGCCTCGGTCCAGGTGCGCTATTGCGCCGAGATGGCGGAACTCAAGCTGCCGAAGTGCCGACCGTTCAGCAACAATCCGCCCGCCGCGATCAGGCTGGCGAAACCATCACATTGATGCTCGCGTCCTTCGCATCCGACAGCTGGAGCCAGTAGCGGCCCGGCTGCAGATCGAAGGCGACGATCTTGGCGATGCCCGAACAATCGGGGCCATGCGCATGGTCCGCCGATTTCAGCCGATCGCCCTTCTGCACCAGATCGATCCACGCGCCCGAAGACAAAGCGATGCGATAGCGGCCGGCTTTCGCGACATCGATCGGGAAGAAGCCACCGAAACTGCCTTCCTTTGCGGGCCGCGCCAGCGCGGGCCTGAACTCGACCTGCGTCGCGGGCTTGAGCGCCAGCGTCGCCGCGCTGCCCACGCCAAGCGCCGAGCCCGCCGGATGGCCCCAGCCCTCGAAGCCGGCGACCGGCTCCATCCGGACGCAGACTGGTTTGGGTGCATCGGCCGCGGCGGCCGCCAGCACGAACAGCAACGGGATCATATCAGCTTGATCTCCCTCAACCGCTGCAGAAGATAATCGTGCGCGGTGATCGGCTCGGGGAACAGGTTGGGCCGCGCGTCCGAGACGCACTGCGGCAGCGTCTCGATCAGGTAATCGGGCCGGAAGTGCAGGAAGAAGGGCATCGAGTAACGCGCGACGCCGCGCCGTTCGGGCGCCGGGTTCATCACGCGATGCGTGGTCGAGCGCAGCACCTTGTTGGTCAGCCGCTGGAGCATGTCGCCGACATTGACCGCGAGCTCGCCTTCCTTGGGCTGGACCGGCAGCCAGTTGCCGTCGCGGTCGAGCAATTGCAGGCCGGCTTCCTCGGCGCCGAGCAGCAAAGTGATCGTGTTGATATCCTCGTGCGCACCCGCGCGGATCGACGGGCCGTCCGCGCCCATCGGCGGATAGTGGAGCAGGCGCAGCACGCTGTTGCCGTCGCGGACCGTATCCTCGAAGAAATCGGGCACGAGCTTCAGGTAGCGCGCGATCGCGCGCAGCAGGCGGGCGCCGCACGCGTCGAGCGCGTCGAACAAGGCGAGCTCGGCTTTCTTGAAATCGGCCAGTTCGTCGGGCCAGAGGTTAGGCGCCATCATGTCCGCGAAGGGATGGCCCTCGGGCAGTTCGCGCCCGACATGCCAGAATTCCTTGAGGTCGTGCGCCTTGGCATCCTTGGCGGTTTCGATCCCGAACGGGGTGTAGCCGCGCGCGCCACCCTTGCCGGTGTGGTAAGCGCGCTTGGCCTCTTCCGGCAAAGCGAAGAACAGCTTCGCCTGACGTTCCGCCTCGGCGATGATGTCGGTCGGAACCCCGTGATCGGAGACGATCGCGAAGCCGTAACGTTCGAACGATCCGCCCAGGGCCTGGGCGAATGCTTCGGGGTCCGACGCCTCCTGCGCGAGGCTGACGGTCGGAACTGCGGGTCGGTCTAGAGTCGTTGCCATGGCCACGATCTAACCCGGTCCGCCGGCCAATCCTAGCATCTGTATGCCTTGCCTCAGCCTTTCGGGGTCAGCCGCAGCAGCCGGCCGTTCGCTTCGTCCTCGACCAGCCACAGCGCGCCGTCCGGCCCCGCGACGACGTCGCGGATGCGGTGGCCGAGGTTCCAGCGATTCGCCTGATGCGGTCCGCCATCGAAGGCTATCCGCACCAACCCGGTGGTCCCCATCATGCCGATGAAGGCCGATCCCTTCCACTGCGGGAACAGGTTTCCGTAATAGAAGGTCAGGCCGGCGGGCGCGATGATCGGCGTCCAGTAGAGCAACGGCTTGGCGAATTCGGGATGGCCGTCCGGGCTCGGGATCGGCTTGCCGTTATAGTTGATGCCATAGCTGACCAACGGCCAGCCGTAATTCTTGCCCGGCTCGATCACGTTCAATTCGTCACCGCCCTTGGGGCCATTCTCGGTTTCCCAGAGCTTGCCCTGCGCGTCGAAGGCGAGACCATATTGGTTGCGATGGCCTGTGGTCCAGGTTTCGGCCGGAGTCAGATTGGGCGCGGGAATTTTAACCTGCCTGACCGGCGCGGTTTTGGCGGCCTCGGTGTCTTCCGGCGGATCAATCAGGCCGATCGTCGTCGCGCCCGTCTTGCCCGCCCACGGATTGCCCGGCGCGGGCTTGCCGTCGAGCGTCAGGCGCAGAATCTTGCCGAGCGCCTGATTGGGGTCCTGCGCGGGGGTGAAGCGCTGCCGCTCGCCCGAGCTCAGGAACAGGTATTTGCCGTCGGGCGAAAAGGCGATGTAGCCGCCGAACTGGCCGCCGTCGCCGCGCGGCAATTGCCGCCAGATCACCTTGAGGCCAGCCAGATGCGCGGTGCCGTTGGCGGCGACCAGTTTGGCATGCGCCAGCGCGAGGCCCGATCCGCCCGCGCCGGGCTCCGAATAGGTCAGATAGACGCCCTTGTCGGCGGTGAAGCTGGGCGCGACCGCGACCGACAGCAGGCCGCCCTGACCGGCATAAGCGACCTTGGGCACGCCGGTCACCTCGACCTTGTTCTTGCCCGGCGTGACCAGCCACAATTTGCCCGGCTTCTCGGTCACCAGCAGCCGCTGGTCGGGCAGGAAGGCGATCTTCCACGGGAAATTGAAATGCTCGACCGTGGTCAGCGTGAAGGGCTGATCCGCATCCACCGCAATCGCGGCTTCATTGGTCTGGGCCTGGATGCAGGCGGGAAGCGAAACGCACAGAAAGGCGGCGAGCAGCGAACGGCGAAGCATGAGCATATTCCCGTAAAGGCGCTTGGACGCCGGGCGGAATAGCGGCTGACTGCGATGTCGGCCAGCGCCGATGCGTTGAATCGACCTAAGTCTAGTTGTGCGGTTTAGTTGAGCCGCGCGTTGCGGCGCGCGGTCAGCAGCGACAGACCGCCTGCCAGCGGATCGCGAATGCTGAGGAAGGCGCGCGAGCCGCCCGCGATGAAGCGGCCATAGCGGCTCTTTTCTTCCAGCCGGCGCACGAACAGGGCCTGGCGGCGGGGATCGCGCAGCGTCGCGACATGACGGCCGGTGAGGATGATCCCGCTCCAGGCGCCCAATTGCAGCACGCAATCGCCGACATAGGCGCCGGCCAGCGCCGCCCAGGCTTCGCGCTCCGCCGCCGGCGCATGGGCTTCCGCCCAACCAGCATTGAGCGCCAATTCCCACGAAACGTGGAGGTTGCGCTGGCGCAGCTTGCGCATCAGTTCGATCTCATTGTCGTCGGACGGCGAGAAGCCGGCATTACCCGCCTCGCCGTCGGTCACATGGCAGCGGCCGTCCTCGGCTACGTCGAGCGCAGCGGCGTTGACGCCGTCGTCGATCATCACGACCGCCCAGCGGCCTGGCTTCGTAAAGTCGAAACCGGGGCCGCCGAAATGTTCGAGTTTGCCGGGGCCCTGCCCGAGCAGCGACCAGGCGGTCGCCGCCACGTCGTTGATCACCGCCACCGGGCGGCCGAACATCGCGTTCAGGCCCGAACGCGAAATCGTCCAGCGCGAGCGCGCGACCGGGATCGCATCGCCGGCGGGCGGCGCCGGCACCGCGAGCACACATTCCGCGCCGCGCAGCGACATGCCCGATTGGCGCTCATAGGTGAGCAAGGCATCAGTAAAGGTCGGATGCGCATCGCCCTGAAGCGAGACGACCGAATCGATCCGATCGGAGCCCGCGGTGGTGCAGCCGAAACGCACGACTCCAGCGGTCGATGCGTCAGCCAGAACCCAGCGTCCCTGATCGGTCATTATGTCACTCTCCGGAGGCGCATTTGTTGCGCTTATTTGGTCCGATATAGGACTAATTGCCTGCAACAAGGTTAACGGCGGGTCAGCTTTATGACAGCCGCACAGCCACACGGTTTCCGCCTTGCTGAAACCAACTCCACTCACTATGTGGCCGGAAGTCTTCTCTCGACATTGGAAACTCTGCCGGGGCCGGCGCCGCAAGGCACCGGCGCGAAGGCGCTTAGGAGTTTCACAACCGAACATGACCGACATTGCCGCCATCACGAAGTTGATCGAGCCCGAGGCGAAAGCGCTCGGCTTCGAACTCGTGCGCGTGGCGATGTTCGGCGGCCGGACCGACCCGACCTTGCAGATCATGGCCGAGCGGCCCGACACGCGCCAGCTCGACCTTTCCGATTGCGAGGCCCTGTCGCGGCGCGTGTCCGAGGTGCTCGACGCGAACGATCCGATCGAGGAGCATTACCGCCTCGAAGTGTCGTCGCCCGGCATCGACCGGCCGCTCACCCGGCTCCAGGATTATGCCGACTGGAAGGGCTATGATGCGCGCATGCGCCTCGCCGAGCCGCTGGAAGGCCGCAAGCAATTCGACGCACGCATCGTCGGACTCGAAGGCGACACCGTCACGGTGTATGCTGAACGGGTCGGCGAGATAGAGATTCCGTTCGGCCAGATCGCCAGCGCCAAGCTGTTGCTGACCGACGCATTGATCAAGGCAACCGCGCCCCTATCGGCCGCGGGAGCGGACAAGATTATCGAAATCGCGCCGATCGAGGGCGCGGACAAGATTTCACAGGAAGGATGAGTTAAGTCCATGGCTACCGCCATTTCCGCCAACAAGGCCGAGCTTCTCGCCATCGCCGACGCCGTCGCGCGCGAGAAACTGATCGACAAGGCGATCGTGATCGAGGCGATGGAGGACGCGATCCAGCGTGCCGCCAAGGCCCGTTACGGCGCCGAGAACGACATTCGCGCCAAGATCGACACCACCGCCGGCGACGTTCGCCTGTGGCGCGTCGTCGAGGTGGTCGAAGAGGTCGACAATTACTTCACCCAGGTCTCCGTCGCCGAGGCGCAGAAATTGCAGCCGGGCGCGGTGCTGGGCGATTATATCGTCGATCCGCTGCCGAACATCGAGTTCGGCCGTATCGCCGCCCAGGCCGCCAAGCAGGTGATCTTCCAGAAGGTCCGCGATGCCGAGCGCGAGCGTCAGTATGAGGAATTCAAGGATCGCGCGGGCGAGATCATCGTCGGCACGGTCAAGTCGGTCGAATTCGGCCATGTCGTCGTCAATCTCGGCCGCGCCGAGGGCGTGATCCGCCGCGACCAGCAGATCCCGCGCGAGGTACTGCGCAAGGACGATCGCGTGCGCGCGCTCATCCTCAAGGTCGTCCGCGAGAACCGCGGTCCGCAGATCTTCCTCAGCCGCGCGCATCCCGATTTCATGAAGAAGCTGTTCGCGCAGGAAGTGCCCGAAATCTACGACGGCATCATCGAGATCAAGGCCGCCGCCCGCGACCCGGGTTCGCGTGCCAAGATCGGCGTGATCAGCCGCGACAGCTCGATCGATCCGGTCGGCGCCTGCGTCGGCATGAAGGGCAGCCGCGTCCAGGCGGTCGTCCAGGAATTGCAGGGCGAGAAGATCGACATCATCCCCTGGTCGCCCGACAATGCGACCTTCGTCGTCAACGCGCTGCAGCCCGCCCAGGTCTCGCGCGTGCTGATCGACGAGGACGAGGAGCGGATCGAGGTCGTCGTTCCCGACGATCAGCTGTCGCTCGCCATCGGCCGCCGTGGCCAGAATGTCCGCCTCGCCAGCCAGCTGACCGGCAAGGCGATCGACATCTTGACCGAGGCCGACGCATCCGAGAAGCGCCAGAAGGAATTCGTCCAGAATAGCGAGATGTTCCAGGGCGAACTCGACGTCGACGAGACGCTCGCGCAGCTGCTGGTCGCCGAAGGCTTCAGCAGCCTCGAGGAAGTCGCTTACGTCGAAATCGAGGAACTGGCGCAGATCGAAGGTCTCGACGAGGAAATTGCCGGCGAACTGCAGAACCGCGCCGCCGAGGCGATCGAACGCCGCGAGGCCGCCAATCGCGAGCTGCGCGTCGCACTCGGCGTCGAGGATGCGGTCGGCGAACTGCCCTACATCACCGAAGCGATGATGGTCACGCTCGGCAAGGCCGGCCTCAAGACGCTCGACGATGTCGGCGATCTGTCGACCGACGAGCTGATCGAGAAGCCGCGCGCCGAACCGCGCCGCCGCAAGGAAGGTGCGCCCGCGCCCAAGCCCGACAAGGGCGGCGTGCTCGCGAGCTATGGCCTCACCGTCGAGCAGGGCCAGGAGATCATCATGGCCGCGCGCCAGGCCGCCGGCTGGTTCGGCGACGAAGAGGTTGCGCCCGCGGCCGAAACCGAAGCCGATGCAGACACGACGGAGGCTGAAGCCTGATGCCCTTTATCGCGATCGAATTGGCGGGATCGGCGACGCGCGAGCAGAAAGCGGCGATCGTCGCCGACGTCACGCGCTCGATGGTCGAGCGGCTGGGTAAGCCGGCCGCCGCCGTGCAGGTCGTGATCAACGAGCACGCCACCGAAAATTACGGAGCCAACGGCATATTGATCGCCGATCGCGCCGCCCCTCCTGCCCAGGAGGTCGCGAACGCGAATGGCGGACAATGAGCATCCCGACGAACTGACGGCTCCAGAGCCCCTCCCTACCGAGGGAGGGGTTGGAGAGGGTGTATCCTGTGATGTCTCCCCGCCCAAGGGCAAGGGAGACAGCGAGCGCACCTGCGTGCTGTCGGGCCGGAAGGCGCCGCGCGAGAGCCTGATCCGGCTCGCGATCGGCCCCGACGGCACGATCGCGCCCGATGTCCGCGCCAAGGCGCCGGGCCGCGGCGCGTGGATCGGCGTCGATCGCAAGACGCTCGAAGAGGCGATCACCAAGGGCAAGCTGACCAAGGCTTTGGCGCGCGCGTTCAAGGGCGCGGTAAATGTCCCTGTGGATCTGGCCGAGCAGATCGAGAAGGCGCTGGAACGCGCAACGCTCGACCGGCTTGGGCTGGAGGCGCGCGCCGGCCAGATCGTGACCGGCACCGAGAAGATCATCGACACCGCACGCAAGGGCGGGGTGGAGCTGCTGCTCCATGCCTATGATGCCGCCGCCGACGGCACGCGGAAGCTCGATCAGGCGTTCCGGGTCGGGCTCGGCATGGAGGGTACGGACACGCGGGGACTCGCAATCCCGGCGACGCGCGCCATATTGTCGATGGCGCTTGGACGCGAGAATGTGGTACATCTTGCGTTGATCGCGCCGGCTGCCGCTGCGCGCGTCAACCAGGCGCTCGGCCGGTGGCGCGGCTTTATTGGACTGGATGGTGAGTCTTAGGCCCTTGCGAGGTTTCGCAAGGCGTGTTTGGCGCACAATGATTTTATGAGGGTTCGGGTTACCAGATGAGCGATAACGAAAAGCCGAAACTGGGTCTCAGCGTGCCGCTCGGCGTTCGCCGTACGGTCGAGACCGGCAAGGTGAAGCAAAGCTTCTCCCATGGCCGCTCGAACACGGTGATCGTCGAGACCAAGAAGGCTCGCATCCTGCGCAAGCCTGGCGATCCCGCGCCCGCCCCCGAGCCCGAGGTTCAGGAAGCGGCGCCCGCGCCGGAGCCCGCCGCCGTCGCGGCGCCCGCACCCGCGCCCAAGCCGGCCGCTCCCGCACCGTCCGCGCGCCCAATGACGCCGCTTGAGCGCCGCGAGCAGCAGGAGCGCCTGCTGCGCGAGGCCGACGAAGCGCGCATGAACGCGCTCGAGGATGCGCGCCGCCGCGAGGACGCCGCCGCGCGCGACGCGACCGAAGAAGAGAAGCGCCGCGCCGAGGACAATCGCCGCGCCGCCGAAGAAGCCGCATCGCGTCCTGCCGAGGAACCCGCGCCCGAACCAGAGGCGCAGGCTGAGACTGCCGCGCCCGTCGTCGTTTCCGACGAAGAGGATGACGCCCCGCGTCGCCCCGGCGCGCCGCCGCCCCGTCGCTTCACGCCCGTCGCCAGCCCCAAGCGCCCCGAACCCGCGGCCCGTCCCGCACGCGGCCGTCAGGGCGACGATCGCCGCCAGTCGGGCAAGCTCACGGTCACCCGAGCGCTGGACGATGGCGACGGTGGCGCCCGCGCCCGCTCGCTCGCCGCACTCAAGCGCGCCCGCGAAAAGGACAAACGCGCACACCAGGCCGGCGGCCCCGCCGCCAAGCAGGTGCGTGAAGTCATCGTGCCGGAAGCGATCACGGTCGCCGAGCTCGCCAATCGTATGGCCGAGCGCACCGGCGATCTGGTGAAGGCGCTGTTCAAGATGGGCACGCCGGTCACCTCCGATCAGGTGATCGACCAGGATACGGCCGAGCTGGTGGTGACCGAATTCGGTCACACGATCCGCCGCGTGTCCGAAAGCGATGTCGATATCATCACCGAGACCGACGTCGATGCGGACGAAACGCTGCTGCCGCGGGCGCCGGTCGTCACGATCATGGGCCATGTCGATCACGGCAAGACCAGCCTGCTCGACGCGCTGCGCGGCACCGATGTCGCCGCGGGCGAAGCGGGCGGCATCACCCAGCATATCGGCGCCTATGTCGTCGCGCAGAAGGACGGGTCGAAGATCACCTTCCTCGACACGCCCGGCCACGAAGCCTTCAGCCAGATGCGCGCACGCGGCGCCGACGTCACCGACATCGTCGTGATCGTCGTCGCCGGCGATGACGGCATCCGTCCGCAGACGATCGAGGCGATCCAGCACACCAAGGCGGCCAACAAGCCGATGATCGTCGCCATCAACAAGATGGATAAGCCCGGCTCCAACGCACAGAAGGTGCGCGAGGCGCTGCTGCAATACGACGTCCAGGTCGAAGCAATGGGCGGCGACGTGCAGGACGTCGAGGTTTCGGCGACCGCCAAGACCGGGCTCGACGAACTGATCGATAAGATCCAGCTCCAGGCCGAAGTGCTCGAACTGACCGCCAACCCCGATCGCCCCGCCGAAGGCGTCGTGATCGAGGCCGAGCTCGACAAGGGCCGTGGCCCGGTCGCGACGATCCTCGTCCGCCGCGGCACGCTCAAGACCGGCGACATCTTCGTCGTCGGCCCCGAGAGCGGCAAGGTTCGCGCCCTGGTCGATGACAAGGGCAAGCAGGTGAAGACCGCCGGCCCGTCGACCCCGGTCGAAATCCTCGGCATTTCGGGCGTTCCGTCGTCGGCCGACCAGCTGACCGTCGTCGAGAACGAGGCGCGCGCCCGCGAGGTCGCCGCCTATCGCGCCAGCGTGATCCAGCAGAAGCGCACGACCAGCGCGCCCGCCAGCCTCGAATCGATGTTCTCGGCGCTGCGCGACAAGCAGGCCGAGCAATTCCCCCTGGTCATCAAGGGCGATGCGCAGGGTTCGGTCGAAGCAATCGTCGGATCGCTCAACAAGATCTCGACCGATCTCATCCAGGTTCGCATTCTCAGCGCGGGCGTGGGCGGCATCACCGAGAGCGACGTCAGCCTGGCGGCGGCCTCGAAGGCGCCGATCATCGGCTTCAACGTCCGCGCCAACTCCAAGGCGCGCGAGATCGCCACGCGGGACGGGGTCGCGCTCAAATATTATGACGTGATCTACGATCTGCTCGACGATGTTCGTGCCGCGATGGCGGGCCAGCTCGGACCCGAATATTTCGAAACGGTCGTCGGCCGCGCCGAAATCCGCGAAGTCTTCTCCGCCGGCAAGCACGGCAAGGCGGCGGGTCTGCTCGTCACCGAAGGCTTTATCCGCAAGGCGCTGCGCGCGCGCGTCACCCGCGACGATGTCATCATCTACAACGGCTCGATCGCCTCGCTGCGTCGCTTCAAGGACGACGTCGCCGAGGTCCGCGCCGGCCTGGAATGCGGTATCACGCTCGAAGGCTCGATCGACATCAAGGCGGGCGACTTCCTCGAAACGTTCGAGGTCGAGGAACGCGAACGCGTTTTGTAATCGGCTAAAGCCCTCTCCCGCTTTCGCGGGAGAGGAGGGGCCCGCGGAGCGGGAGGTGAGGGTCTTCTCCTTCTAGGCCTCGATGGAAGAAGAAGACCCTCACCCAACCCTCTCCCGCGAAAGCGGGAGAGGGCTTCGAGGTAGCAATGCGCCACAACGAAACCTCAGAGGGCAAAACGGTCCGCCTGCTTCGCGTGGGCGAACAGGTGCGCCATATCCTTGCCGAGATCCTGATGCGCGGCGACGTGCATGACGACGTGCTCGCGTCGCACCTCGTGTCGGTGACCGAGGTGCGGATGTCGCCCGATCTCAAGCATGCGATCGCGTTCGTGAAGCCCCTGCTCGGATCGGACGAGGAAAAGGTGCTGAAGGCGCTGCGCACCAACACCGCTTATTTCCAGAGCGAGGTCGCGAAGCGCGTGAACCTCAAATATGCCGCCAAGCTCAAATTCCGGCCCGACGAGAGCTTTGACGAGGGCGCCCGGATCGATGCCCTGCTGCGCTCGCCGGTCGTGGCGCGCGACCTCGACGCCGACGACTAGGTCGCGCCTCCACGCACTTTTATTCATCTCGGCGGAACAGCCGCGCAACCTTCCTGCCGTCTAATCGGCCCGGACTGACGGAATCGACTCCGCGACTCACCGCGAGTCATGATATGCGAGTCGCACCGCCGGCCCGCTGAGCCCGGGATATGGTGACGAAGAGAGACAAGACGGCTCCCGCTTTGGCGTGAAGGAGACGGGATATGGACCTCATCGATCTCTACCACCGTCGTGGCATCTCTCTGGTGCGCTCCAAGCTGCGCGCTTCGGCCGCCGCACGGCGCGGCTATTGCCGTCTCGCCAAATATTATGCCGACCAGATCGAATCGCAGCGCGTGGACGCCGAACCGGTCGCACCCCCGTCGGGCCTCACACCCGCGCTTTAGGCGACTCCATTTCTATTTGGGCGTCACCCCGGACTTAATCCGGGGTCCACAGGGCCATGCCCGAAGCGCTTGTGATAGGGTGGATGCCGGAACAAGTCCGGCATGACGGTGGTGGCTGACCGCAGCCCATCCCACACGAATCCCGCGTTTTTCGGAAATGCCAGAAAGACCGAAAGCGAAATTACGGCCCAAAATGAAAATGGGGGCCGGTGTTGCCACCAGCCCCCACTGCGCCGAGCGGCTCCGGTCTCCAATTCCCCTTGCGGGTCCTTGATCCTTGATCGCTCAGGCGTCGCTGCTTTGCCGCCGGGCGAACCCTTTGGCTGGTCAGCGGCCCTTCTTGGGACCCCGGTCGCTGACGTTAACCTTTCGGCCCCGTCCGCCACCGCCGTCTCTTCCGGCGCCTTCCTTCGCTTCCCGACTCTGACTGCTCCGCAGAGCCTTCGTCCTCGTTCCGCTCCGGATGTCCTCTGGGTTTCTTGCTCTTCCGTTTCCGTCCGAGCCCGTCTCCCGAGCACATCCAGAAACTCTCACGGCCGGCCGAGTCGCACCAGCGGAAAATAGGGGTTCAGGCCTGTGGATAACGAGGATAACGGGGGTTATTGCGCGTCTGAATCGATTCTGGACGGAAAATTGTGCGTTGAAGCCTTGTTCGCGACCGAATGAGTCGCTTGGGATGACATCATGACCGAAGACAAAGCGCCGCCGACTCCACTGCCGCCCGAAGCCGAACCGCCTTATCCGCCGCACGGCGCCGCCGCGCAGCGCGACGAGGCGCTCGAGCATCTGCCCGAGGGGCCGGCGATCGGCGCTTTAGGCGTGACGCTGATTGGAGGCGCGGTCGCCGCCACGGTCGGGCTGTTGCTCGCGATCCCGCTGCTGCGTCGGAAGAAGAAGCCGGCCGCAGCCGCGCCCAAAGCGAAAGCCGCGCCGCGCGCGCGCCGTCCGCGCCGCAAGCGGACGGACTAGGCTTGATTCAGCTCTGCTGAACCAGGTGCGGCACCGGCCCGCGCCCCCACCCGGCCTCCCATAGAATAACCTGTTGGGCGGCCGGGTGGGGGCGCGGGCCGGTGCCGCTTCCGCGTGAGCGGACAAAGAATCCTAAAACTGCCCCGAGGGCGGATGCGGCTTGCGGGGCTCGACGTCGCCCTCGCCGCCGGCCATCGGATCCGAATCGAAATCCTCGGGCGTGCCGCCGCCGCCCGCACCCGCGCCGGAGCCATGGACTTCGCCGTCCTTGCGCACCGACGCCCGGTGGCCGCGCTCGGCGGCCCCGGGATCGGCTTTGTCTTTGTCTTCAGCCATCAGCGGCTGGGTTCGTCGCTTGAATTGCCGGGAGTCGGCGCCGATTCCTCGGCGATGTCCGGACCGGAGGCTGCGGCACCCGCGCCCCCTTCGCCGCCGAGCGTGTGAGCGATGGTTCCGCCCTGCTGGCCAGATTGCCAGCTCTTGGACGCCCGGCGCTCCTCATAGGCGATGCGCTCTTCTTCCGTCATGACGGCGGGATCTTGGGTTTGATCGGCCATGATCGCTCTCCTTGCGAATTGGTTCGGGATAAGAACGAAGCGGCACGCGCACCCGTTCCCGGCTTTGCGACGGGCCGCAGGCTTGCAACGCCGGGCGACGCGGCTAGGGGGAGGCGATGGCAGAGAAGCTACGCATCGCCCTCGCGGGGCTCGGAACGGTCGGCGGTGGCGTGGTCAAGTTGCTTGCCCAGAATGCGGCGCTGATCGAACGCCGCGCCGGACGCGGGATCGAGATCGTCGCCGTTTCGGCACGCGACCGGACACGCGACCGCGGGATCGACCTCTCTGGCATCGACTGGGTCGACGATACCGTCAGCTTGGCGGCACGCGCCGATGTCGATGCGGTGGTCGAGCTGATCGGCGGTTCCGACGGTCCCGCGCTCACGCTCGCGCGCGCCACGCTCAACGCCGGCAAGGCCTTCGTCACCGCCAACAAGGCGATGCTCGCGCACCACGGGCTGGAACTCGCCGCCGCGGCCGAGGCCGCCAACACCGCGCTTAAATATGAAGCCGCGGTTGCGGGCGGCATTCCGGTGATCAAGGGCCTGCGCGAAGGCGCCGCCGCCAATGTGATCGACCATGTCTATGGCGTACTCAACGGCACCTGCAATTACATCCTGACGACGATGGAGGCTGAAGGCCGCGACTTCGCCGAGGTGCTGAGCGAGGCCCAGGCGCTGGGTTATGCCGAGGCCGATCCCAGCTTCGACATCGACGGCGTCGATGCCGCGCACAAGCTCGCCATCCTCTCCAGCCTGGCGTTCGGCACCGAGGTCGATTTCGACGCGATCGCGATCACCGGCATCCGCCACGTGCTGGGCGCCGACATCGCAGAGGCCGACGCGCTCGGCTATCGCGTCCGCCTGGTCGGCTTCGGCGAGGCTAGCGCCAAGGGCCTGTTCCAGCGCGTCCACCCCTGCCTCGTGCCGATGGGCCACCCGCTCGCGCACGTCACCGGATCGCTGAACGCGGTGGTGGCGGAGGGCAATTTCGTCGGCCGCCTGCTGTTCCAGGGCCGCGGCGCGGGCGAAGGCCCGACCGCGAGCGCGGTCGTCGCCGACCTGATCGATATCGCGCGCGGCGAATATGGCCCCGCCTTCGGCATGCCGGTGAAGAGCCTCGCCCATCCGAAGACCGCACCCGCCGGCGAACGGCGCGGCCGTTCCTACCTGCGCTTCACCGTTGCCGACCGGCCGGGCGTGCTCGCCGAGTTGACCGCGGCGATGCGCGACGCGGGCGTTTCGATCGAAAGCCTGATCCAGCGCGGCGCGGCGCCCGATGGTAGCGTACTGCTGGTGATGGTCACGCACGAAGGCCCCGAACGCAGCGTCGTCGCCGCGCTCGACAAGCTCGAAGGCTCGTCCAGCCTGGTCGGCCCGCCGATGCTGATGCACATCCTCGCAGGCTAATCCTCGGCGTTTCTATTGCTGCGGTTTCCAGGGGTGGCGGTCGGCATAATCCGACGCGCCTTCCGGATCGACGATCGCGCGCACGACCTGCGCCAGGCCGGTTCCCGCCGCGACCAGATCCACCGCCCCGTGCGCCGGGCAATTGGCGGCGCGGCAGGGTTGCGCCGCATCGATCAGCGCCTGTTTGCCGCTCACCGGCTCGCCGATCGCCGCGCGCGGTCCATCGGGCGGCCCGCGTTCGTCGGGCAGGGGAAGGCGCTCGGCCGACCCGCCACGCCCGTTGCCGCACACCACCACCTCATTGGCGTGCGACGGCAGCGCGCAGGGATGGAAGCCGTGCCGATATTCGTCGCGATAGAGCGCGATCATCTGCTGCGCGGGCGTGGTCCTGGATGCGGCGGGCATTATTGGGCCCGACGGCGTCGCAGCAGCGCGCCCGGCGCCGGCCGTCAGCAGCAATGCGATCGTCATCGGCAGCGGACGCATGGGGATTCTCCCGTCAGCGCCGCGATAATGATCGGGCTCATGCAAAAATGCAAAGCGCTACCAGCGCCTTTCTCGACAAGGTAACATGCCCGTCCTATCGCGCCCCCGATCAACAGACAGGGAATTGGTACGCGATGGCGGTGAAGGCTTCGAAGACGCTCGATCGCGTACTGGTGCTGGAAATGGTGCGGGTGACGGAGGCGGCGGCGATCGCCGCGTCCAAGATGGTCGGACGCGGCGATGAGAAAGCCGCCGACGCCGCCGCGGTCGAAGCGATGCGCGCCGCCTTCAACGAACTGGATTTCGACGGCACCGTCGTGATCGGCGAGGGCGAGCGCGACGAAGCCCCGATGCTCTATATCGGCGAGAAGGTCGGGCGCGGCAGCGGGCCCAAGATCGATATCGCGCTCGATCCGCTCGAAGGCACGTCGATCGTCGCCAAGGCAGGCCCCAACGCGCTCGCGGTGCTGGCCATCGCCGAGGAAGGCTGCCTGCTCAACGCGCCCGACGTCTATATGGAAAAGATCGCGATCGGCCCGGGTTACGCCGCCGGCGTGGTCAGCCTGAAGCAGACGCCGACCGAGAATGTCTGCGCACTGGCCAAGGCCAAGGGCGTCGACCCTCACGAGATCATCACCTGCGTGCTCGATCGCCCGCGCCACGACAAATTGATCGCGGAGCTGCGCGCGATCGGCTGCGGCGTGATGCTGATCCCCGACGGCGATGTCGCGGGCGTGATCGCGGTCAGCGATCCCGACACGACGATCGATCTCTATCTGGGTTCGGGCGGCGCGCCCGAGGGCGTGCTGGCGGCGGCAGCGCTCGCCTGCGTCGGCGGCCAGTTCGAGGGCCGGCTGCTGTTCCGCAACGACGACGAGCGCGGCCGCGCCAAGAAATGGGGCGTGACCGATCTCGACCGCATCTATCGGCTCGAGGATCTGGTGAAGGGCGACGCCATCTTCGCGGCGACCGGCGTCACCGACGGCTCGCTGCTCGAAGGCGTCAAGCGCCGCGCGGGCATGATGACCACCGACAGCGTGGTGATGCGCGCCAGCTCCGGCACGGTCCGCTGGGTCAAGGGCGAGCACCGGCGCGGCAAGGTCGACTGACCGATCGCACTGTCCGGATCCGGCCAATTTCCGGACATCTGCGCGGCGAGATTTCCACGTCCTCTCGAATGACCAAATAATTTCGCCAATGTATCGGAAATTCCGCCAGCATCTGGTGACGAGCACGGCTGATTTTACCAAATTGCGCAATTTCCCCCTCTCGCGGGCAATTGGCACGCTCCCTGCAATTCATTGAGCATCGCCGGAATGGTCCGGCGGAAATGCTCTTAGGGAGATTTGAAATGACCAACTACGCTTCTTCGTTCGCCGCTCAGTTCGGCGTCGGCTTCATCTCGTTCATCGTCAGCGCAACCTGCATCCTCGCCGCGGTCGGCCCCAGCCACTTCGCCGGCTGATGCGCCTGGACAAGGAGAGGGACATGATCCGGAACTATAACCCCAACCAGGTGCCGAGCCGTGGCATGCTGCTCGGCACCTGCGCCGGAATTTCCGAAAGCAGCGGCGTCGCCGCCCCCGTCGTCCGCATCGTGGCGATCGTCGCCGCCTTGTTCTGGTGGAAGCTGATGCTGCTCGCTTACTGCGGCGGCGCGATCTACTACCGTTTCCGTCGCTGAGACGGAGCTACTTAGCTCCGTCCAGCGCCGGTTCGGTAGCCGTCGCCGGCAGCTCGGCCTTCATCGCCGCCGCGACCTTTTCCGCTTCTTCCATCACCCGCAGCACATTGCCGCCCGCCAATTTGGCGACGTCGGCATCTTTCCAGCCCCGCCGCAGCATCTCCGCCAGCAAGGCCGGATAAGTGGCGACGCTCTCCAGCCCCTCGGGCAGGCTGTTATCGACCCCATCATAATCCGATCCCAATCCGACATGGTCGATGCCGGCTACTTTCGCGATATGATCGATATGATCGGCCACCTGGCCGATCGTGACCTTGGGCGCGGGATGCGCCTTGATCCAATCCGCCAGCGCCGCCGCCGCCTTGTCCGGCGCGCCGATATAGAGACCGCCGAAGGGCGGCGCGTTGAGCCGCGTCTTCTCCGCCGACTCTTCCGCTTCCCAGAGGCGATAGTCGTGCGACACATATTGCCGCGCGAAATTGACCATCACCACGCCGCCATTGGCCGCGACCAGTTTGAGCACGTCGTCGCTGACGTTGCGCGGATGATCGTCCACGCCGCGCGCGCCAGAATGCGAGAAGATCACCGGCGCCTTGCTCACGCGCAGCGCGTCGCGCATCGTGTCCTCGTTCACGTGCGACAGATCGACCAGCATGCCGATCCGGTTCATCTCGTGCACCACCGCCTCGCCGAACGGGGTGAGCCCGCCATGTTTGGGATTGTCGGTCGCCGAATCCGCCCATTCGATCGTCTTGGCGTGCGTCAGCGTGAGATAGCCCGCGCCGAACGCCTTGTAGGCGCGCAGCACCGAGAAACTGTTGTCGATCTGGTTGCCGCCCTCGACCCCGATCAGGCTGGCGATGCGCCCGGCCTTGTGGATGCGGCGCACATCGGCGGCGGTCGTGGCCAGTTCGAACGTCTCCGGATAGCGCGCGGCGATATCGCGGATCAGGTCGATCTCCTCGATCGTCTCCTTGACCTGTTCGAGCGGCGGCAGATTGACCGACACCCAGGCCGACCAGAATTGGCCGCCGACCATCCCCTGCCGCAGCCGCGCGATATCGGTGTTGTACGGGTTCGGCTTTTTATCGAGAGCCTGCGTCAGGTCGATCGTCCAGCGTCCCTCGCCTTCGCGCTCACGCAGGGATTCAGCCCAGTCGTTATGCCCGTCGATCAAGGGCGTATCCTTGAGGATGCGCGCGACGCGGGCGGCATAGGGATCGGGAGCCGCCGCCAAAGCGGGGGCGGCGAGCAGGGCAAGGCTGATGATCAATGTGCGCATCGGCGGACGATGGCGCGGAACCACCGACGCCTCAAGCCCCCAGGCTTAGACCATCGCGCGCGCAATCACCTCCAGATGCCCGGCCTCGATCCGGATTTCATTGAAGGATGGTGGCGTCGTCCGCAGCCGCTCCGACAAAGTCCCCGCGCCGATCAGCCGCACCACGCGCCCCGCCTCGTGATGCGCCACATCGAACGCGTCATGGACATGCCCGCTCAGCACCCCATCCGCCCCCGCCTCCGCCAGCAGCGCGAGTGCGTCGGCGCCGTGCCGCGTCTCGCCCCGGCCAGTGAAGCGGTTCCGGATAAGCGGATGATGGCAGGCGACCAGTGCGACCCCGCCCAAGGGCTTCTCCGCCAGCCGCTCCAGCGCCGCCTTCAATCCCGATCGCGACACGCGCCCCCACGACAGATTGCGCAATTGCAGCCGTGCGGTTGTCTTCAACGGCACGATCATCACACCGGGCAGATCGAGCGGCCGCTCAAGCACCGCCTCGACCGCGCGATAGCGGCGATAGGGATCGAGCAGCCGCGCGAGCGGGTTGAAATACGGCAGGTCGTGATTGCCCGGCTCGACCGTGACCGGAACACCGAGGCCCTTCAGCCATTCGGCGGCGGCGGCGAATTCCCCCTTGCGCGCGCGCATCGTCAGGTCGCCGGTACAGATCACCGCGTCCGGCCGCTCGGCATGGACCAGCCCGGCGAACCATCGCATCGCCGCCTGATCCTCCCGCCCGAAGTGGAGGTCCGAGACGTGGAAGAGCCGCGCCATGCACGGCCAAGCGCAGGTCAGGCGCGTCCGGTTCCCAATATCCGCGCGTAAAGCTCCAGATAAAGCTCGGCCATGCGCTCGACCGTGAAGCGCGCCTCGACCGCGCGGCGGCAGGCGGCGCGGTCGATCTCGCCGATCCGGCCGATCGCGGCGACCGCCTCGTCGAACGTGTCGACCAGGAAACCGGTGACCCCATGCTCGATCAGCTCGGGCATCGATCCGCGATTGTACGCGATCACCGGCGTGCCGCATGCCATCGCCTCGATCACCGACAGGCCGAACGGCTCCTCGAAATGGATCAGATGAAGCAACGCCTTGGCGTGGCCCAAGGCACGCGTCCGCGCGGCGCCGCCGACCGGGCCGTCGAAGACGATCCGGTCACCATCCACGTGCGGCGCGACCTCGCGCGCATGATAGCCTTCGTCCTGGACGATGCCGGCCATCAGCAATCGATGCCCGGTCGCCAGCGCCGCCCGGATCGCATCGGCGGCGCCCTTGTCGGGATGGATGCGGCCGAAGAAGAGCAGATCGTCGCTGCCCTCGGCGTCGAACGGGAATTCCTCGATGCGGATGCCGTGGTGGATCGTCGCGGCGTAACGCAGATCGGGATGCCGGTCCGCGTCCGAGATCGCGACGTAATTCACGCGATCCTCGTAGCGTTTGAACACCGGCACGATCCGTTCGGACGAGAAACCGTGGATCGTCGTCACCTGCGGCACATCGACCAGCCGCGAGAAAGTCAGCGGCACGAAATCGGCCTGGTTGTGGATCAGGTCGAACTCGCCTGCGTGCTCGAACACGTTCGAGACGTGCAGCATCTCCATCACCTTGGCGTCGAGGCTGCGATCCTCCGAATAGCCGGTCGGCACCACCGCCTTCAATGTGCCCGCCGTCTCGCTGTCGGCGGTCGCGAACAAGGTCACGTCGACGCCTTTCGCGACCAGAGCCTCGGTCAGCAGGCTGGTGACCAATTCCCACGGGCCATAATGCCTGGGCGGCGTGCGCCACGAGATCGGCGCGAGCATCGCGATCCGCATCAGGCAGCCCCCGCCAGCAGGATCACGCCCTGATTGGGCGCCAGCCGGTCGGCGTGATAATCGCCGCCGGTCGTCAGCAGCGGCTGTCCTTGCGGGCAGGTCACCGGCTGCTCCCGCCCGCCAAGATTCAACGCCACCACGATCCGCTCCTCATCCTGTATCCGTTCATAAGCCAGCACGTCGCCGTCGGCCTGCAGCAATCGCAATGTACCGATCGCGAGCGCCGGATGCGCGCGCCGCAGCCGCAGCAGATCGCGATACAGCGACAGGATCGAGCCCGGGTCGGCGGCTTCCGTGGCGACGTTGCGCGTCCGCCAGTCGGGGTTGAGCGGCAGCCACGGATCGCCGGCGGTAAAGCCCGCCTGAGGCGACATATCCCACGGCATCGGCGTGCGCACCGGATCGCGGCCGAAGCCCAACCCCGGCTCGCGCAATTCGCGGGGATCCTGCACCTTATCCGGAGGGATCGCGACATCTGCCAGGCCGAGTTCGTCGCCATAATAAATGGTCGGCGTGCCGCGCATCGTCAGCAGCAGCATCGCCGCCACCCGTGCCTGGGCCGGGCCGACGCGCGACGCGATGCGCGGCCGATCGTGATTGCCCAGCACCCAATTGGGCCAGCCGCCGGACGGCAGGGCCGCCTCATAATCCGCGACCATCTGTTGCAGCTGGCGCGCATGCCAGGGCGCGTCGATCAGCTGGAAATTGAAGGGCAGATGCACGCCCTCGCCGGCCTTGCCGTAATAAGCCATCAGCCGTTCGATCGGCAGGTAGATCTCCCCCACCAGCACGCGCTCATTCCCTTTGGCGCCATAAGAGTCCGCAAGCGCGCGCATCTCGGCGGCGACGTCGAACACTTCGGGCTGGTCGGTCGAGTAAAGCTGCAGCACGCGGTGCATGTCGGCCATGCCCGGCTTCCAGTCGGGATTGGCCGGATTGTCGCGGAAGTCGGCCGCCTTGATCATGTGCCAGAGTATGTCGACGCGGAAGCCGTCAACGCCGCGATCGAACCAGAAGCGCATCGCGTCGAGCATCGCCGTGCGCAATTCCGGGTTGCGCCAGTTGAGGTCGGGCTGCTCGCGCAGCATCGCGTGATAATAATATTGGCCGGTGGCCGCATCCCATTCCCACGCCGATCCGCCGAAATCGCTGATCCAGTTGTTGGGCGGCCCGCCGTCGAGCGCGGCGTCGCGCCAGATATACCAGTCGCGCTTGGGATTATTGCGCGACGACCGGCTTTCGAGGAACCAGGGATGCCGGTCCGACGAATGATTGGGCACGAAATCGAGCAGCAGTTTGAGCCCGCGATCATGCGCGGCGGCGAGCAGCCGGTCGAAATCGGCGAGGCTGCCGAACATCGGATGGACGCCGGTATAGTCCGCCACATCATAGCCGAAATCGACCATCGGCGAGGGATAGATCGGCGAAATCCACAAAGCGTCGACGCCGAGATCGAGCAGGTGATCGAGCCGGCGCTCGATCCCGGCGAGATCGCCGACGCCGTCGCGGTTCGTGTCCTGGAACGAGCGCGGATAGATCTGGTAGATCACGCCCTGCTGCCACCATTTGACGTCGGTCATGCGAAGCGGCTCTTCGGAATATGCGTGATGCGGCAGGCGAGGTCGGCCTCGCCGCTCGCGACGATATAATCCTCGCCGCCGTCGGCGATGCCGGTGGTGAACACGACTTCGGTCGGCAGATAGAGCAATTGCGCGATCGGTGCGGTCAGCGCGGGATTGGCTTCCAGCAACGGTTCTCCATCCTCGACCCGCAAGATCTTCCACGGTTCGTTGCGGTCGAGCAGGGCCCAGAAGCTGCGATAGATGCCGATCTTGGCGCGCGTTTCGACGCCATGATAGATCATCAGCCAGCCGGCATCGGTCAGGATCGGCTGGCTGCCGCCGCCCATCTTCATCGAGATTTGCGATCCCTTGCGCGCCCGCAGGAACGGCATGTCGAGTGGCTTCCAGTGCAGGCTGTCGGGCGACTGGGCGAGGTTGATCGAGGGACCGCCGAGATAGGGGCTGCTTTCGGGATAAGCGAAATAGACCTCGCCCAAGGGCCGCGTCAGCGCGAGGAATTTGCCGGCGACCTTGCCCTCGAACAGGATCATGTCCTTGTTCTGATGATCGAGGATGATCCCCTCAAGCTTGTAGTCGAGCCCGTTGGTGGACGTGTGTAACGTCGTCGAATGGCGCTCGGCCGAGACCGAGCAGGTCGTCATGTACCAAATGTCGCCGATGCGGGTGATGCGCGCGTCCTCGACGCCATATTGCTGGTAATCGGCCGCCGGCACGATCGCCTTGCCATAATGGATCGCGACGATCCTGCGCCCGTCCGCGCTCAGTTCGACCGGCAGCAGCCAAGACAAGCTTGTCAGCGCAAGCTGGCGATAGGCCGCACCACCAACGTCGAACTGGCGCGGATCGGTCATCGCCACGCCGGTCAGCAGATGATGGTCGAGCACATAACCGCCTGGCGTCCAGCGGATCGCGCGGACATGCTCGCCATGGACCGGATCGCGCAGCGCCTCGGCCACACGCACCATCATCAGCAGATTGCCGTTGGCGAGCCGGGTGAAGCCGGGATTGAACGCGCCCAGCACATAGGTTTCGGCGTCGAGCGATTGGCGCAACGGCGAGCGCGCGAGGTCGACGTCACCGGGCGTGAAGATCAGATAGTCGCGGCTTTGGTCCATCTCCGCCCCCTCTGGCGCTCGGTCAGGCAACAATGTCGCGCGCCGCATTTGGCTCCCTCTTCACGCTGGGAGGAGCCTGGAGATGGCCGGATTGCACAAAGGCGACAAGCCAAGGCTGAAAATCGCATAAATGCGCCACTGAAGCGCACCGAGGCTCGGGCAGGCCGGGCCAACAGTGATCAAAACCAAGTAAGGCAATGATATTAAACGATAATCCGTAATTTCAGATCAGAGCGGACGGGGGAAAGCGTGGCGCACATAAGGCGGAGCCCCTCAAGAAGCTGTGGGTGAAGGTTCAAGAGAGGCTTGCCAAAGGCGTTTCCTCGCGGGATAGCATGCCCAGCCTTAGAGAGGGGCCGCATAAGGAGGACTTAAATATGGCAACGAAAACCGGTGGCATTCACAAGCCCGTCACCCCGTCGGCGGACCTCGCCGCAGTCGTCGGTCCCGGCGCGATGCCGCGCAGCGAGATCGTCAGCAAGCTGTGGGCTTACATCAAGTCGAACAATCTTCAGGACAGCAAGGACAAGCGTCAGATCAACGCCGACGCCAAGCTGGAGAAGGTCTTCGGCAAGAAGAGCGTCAGCATGTTCGAGATGAACAAGCACGTTTCGGCGCACGTCAAGTAAGCTGAAATCGAGCTGATTTCGAAGGGCCGGCGGTCATCCGCCGGCCCTTTTTTATCGCCCGCGCAAGTCACGTCGCCGCCCCGACTACCGGAGCGCAGAAAACTTGCCCGAATTACCGCGAAATTGCTCGCGAACGCCGTAACGATCTGCTAGTTCGCGCTCCCTGCCAAACAGGGTTGCGAACAATGACCGAAGAAACTGCAAACGATCTTCTTGCGCTCACCGCCGACATTGTCGCCGCTCATGTAGCGCACAATCGCGTGACTGTCGGTGAGCTGCCCGAATTGATCTCCAAGGTGCACGGCGCGCTGGCGACGCTCGGTCAGGACAGCGCGGCTCCGGCTGCTGCCGAACAAAAGCCTGCGGTTTCAATTCGTTCGTCGATCAAGCCGGATCACATCATCTGCCTTGAAGACGGCAAGAAACTGACGATGCTCAAGCGCTATCTGCACACCAATTTCGGCATGACCCCGCAGCAATATCGCGCGAAGTGGAAGCTGCCGGCGGATTACCCGATGGTCGCGCCCAATTATGCGGAAAAGCGCCGCACGCTCGCCAAGGCGATCGGACTCGGCCGGAAGAGCGGCACCGCCGCCCCGGCCTCCAAGCGCGGCCGCCCCAAGAAGTGATCGCCTGATACGTTCGGCTGGACTATCGGCCCGGCCGTAACGCCAGGGATTCCCAACATATGAGCGTCTCGAACCGGAGCGCGGTGCGCTTCGTCGTCCTCACTGTCCTGATCGATGCGATCGGCTTCGGCATCGTCATGCCGGTGCTGCCCGGCATCGTCATGAAGCTCGGTCATGTCGGCCTGGCCGAGGCAACGCGGATCGGCGGCTGGCTGGGCGTGATCTATGCCGCGGTCCAGTTCCTGAGCGGGCCGATGATGGGCAATCTCGGCGACCGCTTCGGGCGGCGACCGATCATCCTCGGCGCGCTCGCCGGCTTCGCGATCGATTATGCGCTGATGGGATTCGCGCCCACGCTCGGCTGGCTGTTTCTCGGCCGCGCGCTTGCCGGCCTGTTCGGCGCCTCGTTCGGCCCGGCGGGCGCGGCGATGGCGGATCTGTCCGCGCCCGAGGAGCGTGCCAAGCATTTCGGCATGATCGGCGGGGCGTTCGGCGTCGGCTTCGTGATCGGGCCCGCGATCGGCGGGCTGCTCGGCGAGATCGGCCCGCGCTGGCCTTTCTATGCCGCCGCCGTGCTCGCGGCGGGCAATTTCCTGCTCGGCCTGTTCGCCTTTCCCGAAACGCATGCCAAGCAGGAAATTGCCCGATTCCAATGGAAGCGCGCGAATCCGCTTGGCGCCCTGATCGCGCTGCGCGGTCATAAGGGCGTGCTGCCGGTCGCCTTCGCCAGCTTCTGGTGGGCGCTCGCCAGCATGATCTATCCGACCACCTGGGCCTTTTTCGCGATCGCGGCTTTCAACTGGACGCCGGGCCTGATCGGCGCATCGCTCGCTCTGGTCGGCCTGCTGATGGCGCTGTCGCAGGTGCTGCTGGTCGGCCGGGTGGTCAAACGCTTCGGCGAGCGTCGTTCGGCCGAGATCGGCATCGGCTTCGCCATGTGCGGCTTCATCGCCTACGCGCTGCTGCGCAACGGCTGGTTCGTCTTCCCGGTGCTCGCGCTGACCGCGATGCAGAGCCTGGTGATGCCGTCGATGAGCGGGCTGATGTCGCGCCGCGTCCCCGCCGACGCGCAGGGCGAATTGCAGGGGTTTAGCGGCAGCATCGCCGCGCTCGCTGCGATCATCGCGCCCGCCATCTACAGTCCCGCGCTCGCCTGGTTCACCGGCCCGCGCGCGCCCTTCTGGTTTCCGGGCATCGCCTTCGCAATGGCGACGGTAGCGGCGTTGGTCGCGCTGATCACGCTGATCCTGATGCGGCGCGCGCCTCAGATACCGCCGGCTACCGGCGCGTAACCGCGCGCGGCGAGAGCTTCGGTCAGGTCCGCGGCGCACACATCGAGCCGCGCCTGATCGGCCGACCGGATGACGAAATTGGCGCCGGTCCTGCCGTCGCGGAAGAAGGGGTAGGAGCCGATCTGGCAGCCGTCATGCGCCTTCTCGGTCGCCTCGAGCAGGTCGGCGATCTCGCTTTCCTGCACCCAGCAGCCGATCGTTGCGGAGACGAGCCGACGCCCGCCCTCGAGCTTGCCGGTCAGACTGTCGAGCATCGCGGATGCGATATGCGGCACGCCCGCCAGGATGAAGATATTGCCGATGCGGATACCGGGCGCGCCCGATCGTTCGTTGACGATCAGCGACGCGCCTTCGGGCGTGCGCGCCATCCGCAGCCGCGCCTCGGTCACCCCGCCCTTGTCCGCATAATAAGCGTCGAGGATCGCTTTCGCCTGCGGATGTGCGACCACCGGCAGGCCGAGCGCGGCGGCAATCGCATCGACCGTGATATCGTCATGCGTCGGGCCGATGCCCCCGGTGGTGAACAGATAATCGTGCGCGGGCGCGAGCGCATTCACCGCCGCGCCGATCGCGTCCATGACGTCCGGAACGACGCGCACCTCGCTCAAGCGGATGCCCTGCAGGTTCAGCCACACGGCGAGCTGCGCGATATTCTTGTCCTGGGTGCGCCCGGACAGGATCTCGTCCCCGATCACGACAAGGGCAGCGGTCCAGATGCGCTCGGCCATAGCGGGCGACATAGCGGCGCGGCGCAGTCTCGCAAAGCCCGGCGCGAATGGCTATATCGCGGGGATGACGCAGTATCAGACCATCGCCGCGGGCGAGTCCGTCACGCGCACCGGCGCGATCAAGCTCTATGGGCCGGAAGGCTTCGAAGGGATGCGCGCGGCGGGCAAGCTCGCCGCCGAAATCCTCGACGAACTTGGTGCGCATATCCGCCCGGGCGTGACCACCGAGGAGATCGACCGCATCGTCTATGACATGACGATCGCGGGCGGCGCGGTGCCGGCGACGCTCAATTATCGCGGCTATACGCACAGCTGCTGCATCAGCCTCAACCATGTCGTCTGCCACGGCATCCCCGGCGGCAAGACGATCAAGGACGGCGACATCGTCAATGTCGACGTGACGCCGTTGCTCGACGGCTGGCACGGCGACAGCAACCGCACCTATCTCGCCGGCGATGTGCCGTTGAAGGCGCGCAAGCTGGTCGAGGTCACCTATGAATGCATGATGCTCGGCATCGCGGCGGCCAGGCCGGGCGCGCGGCTGGGCGATGTCGGTTTCGCGATCCAGACGCATGCCGAGAAGCATCGCTACGGCGTGGTGCGCGATTTCTGCGGCCACGGCGTCGGCCGTCTGTTCCACGACGCGCCCGAGGTGGTCCATCTCGGCCGTCCCGGCACCGGCCCCGAACTCAAGCCCGGCATGTTCTTCACGATCGAGCCGATGATCAATATCGGCCGGCCCGACGTGAAGGTGCTCGACGACGGCTGGACGGCGGTGACGCGCGACCGTTCGCTCTCGGCGCAGTTCGAACATTCGATCGGCATCACCGAGACCGGCGCCGAGATCTTCACCAAGAGCCTGAAGGGGCTGGATCTGCCCCACAAGCCGGGGATCGAGGGCTAAATCTATACCCGCAGGCCGGCATGGTGTTCGGCCCGCGACAAGAGCAGGTCGAGATCGTCGCGACTGATGTCGAACGTCTCGCCCATGTCGGCGAGCGCCTGATCGACATCGTCGCGATGAAAGCCAACTTGCACCGGCGTCGCTACGCGCGTCACCGCCCGATGCGGATAGGAGTGGCCGGAGAAGCGGTGGAACAGGATCGCGATTCCGACCAGCGAGGCCGCGTCGAGCGCCACCGGCAGCAGCGCGAAGGCATAGCCTGACGCCGCCACCGCCGGTGCCGGCAATGCGGTCACCAACGCGGTGCCGCCGCCCGCCGCGTGCAGGCAGCGCAGCAGCGACATCGCCAGGATCGCGCCCGCGACCGCGACCCCCGCCGCGATTTCCGGCGCGAACAGATGTGCGGCGAGCGTGCCGACCACGGCGGAGACGACGTTGCCGCCGATCACCGGCCAGGGCTGCGACAGCGGACTCGCCGGCAAAGCGAACACCAACACCGCCGACGCACCGATCGGCGCGGCAAGATAGATCGCTGCGCCCGGCAGCAGCAGATGGCAGATAAAGGCGGTTGCCATGATCGCCACCAGCGCGCCGATGCAGGCGACCAGCCGATCGCGCGATGTTCCGCCCGCCAGCAAAGGCGACAGCAAGGGCAGGTGCGGATAGGCCGGCTTCTGGGTCATATCGGCGCCTTAGGTGGCAAAGTGCCGCCGCGCATCACGCGCTTTTCTTGGATGGCGCAAAGCACGCAAACATCCCTCTCGTCGGCGATTGCCTAAAGATGCAAGGAGGGCGTAGCGTCCGCTTCCCCATCCCGTAGGACGCCCCCCATGCTGACCCTCACCCGCGCGCACGGCACCGAACCCGAAGACCTGCATATCGGCCGCCGCGCCGCCGTGACGATGTTCTTCGCCGGCTATGCCGTCGCCGCCCTCGCCGCCGACGCCACGCCGATCCACACGCCCGACGACGGACTGATCGTCGAAGCCGCCCTGATCCCCAACGGCGCGCCCAAGCCGTTGCCGGCCTATGTCGCCCGGCCGAAAGGCACGGGACGCCACGCGACGATCATCGTCGTCAACGAGATTTTCGGCATCCACGATTATATCAAGGACATCTGCCGCCGGCTGGCGAAGCTTGGTTACGTCGCGGTCGCGCCCGATTTCTTCTATCGCTCGGGCGTCAACCTGCCCGCGATCAGCGACTTCAAGCAGATCATGCCGATCGTCGCCCAGGCCAGCGACGATCAGGTCGACGGCGACGTCAAGGCAACCTCCGCCTGGATCAAGAAGCAGAGCTTCGCCAGGCCCGACCGGATCGGCATCACCGGTTTCTGCTGGGGCGGCGCGGTCGTATGGCGCGCGGCGATGGTCGATCCCGATATCCGCGCGGGCGTCGCCTGGTACGGCCATGTCGAGAAACTGATCATGCGCGCGGGCGAAGTGCATTCGCCCGTGCTCGGCCTGTATGGCGGCCAGGATCAGGGGATCAGCCAGGATTCGCTGGCGGCAATGACGAAGGCGCTGACCATGACGGGCAAGACGGGCTCGTCGATCCACGTCTATCCCGACGCGGGCCATGGCTTCCACGCCGATTATCGCAGTTCCTACAACGAGGCCGACGCCAAGGATGGCTGGGCCAGGATGCTGGCCCATTTCAAGGCGAACGGGGTGGTCTGAGCCCTAACCCCTCCCGCTTGCGGGAGGGGTTAGGGGAGGGGCTATCCGGCCTGAGATCGGGGCGCTTGAGGAAGACTCCCCTCCCCCGACCCCTCCCGCAAGCGGGAGGGGAGACGAAGAAGTTCAACCCAGCAGTTTCTCGGCCTGATCGAGCACGTCGGAGAAGCTGCGCACGATCGTCTGATACGGCGTCGCCGTCGCCATATCGAGGCCGGCCTTGCGCAGGATATTGTAGCCGTAATCCGATCCGCCCGCGCGCAGTACCGACAGATAATTCTCGCGGTCCTTGACCGCGCCGTGCAGCAATTTGTCGGCGAAGTAGTTCGCGGCGGTGATCGAGGTCGCGTACTGGAACACGTAGAAGCCGTAGAAATAATGCTGGATATAGGCCCACTCGACGCCATAGGCCGGGTCCATCACGAACTTCGGACCGTGATAGCGCTTGAGCAGATCGAGGTTGATCTCGGTCATCTTCTGCCCTGACAGACCCTCGCCTTTCTCGGCCAGATCGTGGACCGCGAGCTGGAATTCGGCGAACATCGCCTGGCGGTAGAAAGTGCCGCGATAATTCTCCATCAGCTGGCCGAGATAGAAGAGCTTCTCCTGCTTGGTCCTGGCCTGGCCGATCATGTAGTTCGCCAGCAGGATCTCGTGGCAGGTCGAGGCGATCTCGGCGGTGAAGGTCGGGTAGCCCGCGGTCTCGAACGGCTGCGCCTTGTTCGCGAGCAACGTGTGCATCGCATGGCCCCATTCGTGGGCGTAAGTCGTCATCCCATCATATTTGTCGCTCAGGTTGAGCAGCAGATAGGGGTGCACGTCGTAGGCCGAGCCCGCCATGTAGGCGCCCGATTGCTTGCCCGGGCGCGGGCGCGGATCCATCCATTTGTTCGCGGTCGATTTGGCGAACAAGGCGCCGTAATCGGGCCCGAGCGGCTTGATCGCGGCAAGCGTCAGCGCCCGCATCTCGTCCAGGGAGAAGGTGCGGTCGAGCTTCACCAGCGGCGGATAGATGTCGTAATAAGCGATCTGGTCGAGGTTGAGCATGCGGCGGCGCAGCTCGAAATAACGGTGCAGCACCGGCAGGCCGTTGTTCGCCTCCGCCACCAGCGAGCGATAGACGCCTTCGGGAATGTTCGGGCCGGACAAGGCGGACGCCAGCGCGGTCGGATAGTTGCGCGCCTTGGCCACGAACATCTCGCCCTTGGTCTGGCTCGCCAGCGCCGCACCGAGCGAATTTTCGAAGCTGTGGTAGCTCGCCCAGAATTGATCGAAGACGAGCTTGCGGTCGGCGCGGTTGGGCGCGGTGCGGTAGAGCGTATAGCCCTGGTCATCGAGCACCGCCTTGGTGCCGTCGGACAAGGTCACGGTCGGACGCGGAATGTCCGACGAGACCAGCTGGACGCGGATGTCGCCCGGACCGCTGAGCGGGGTCTGGCTCGATGCGAGCAGCGACTCACCCTCGGGCGACAAGGTATGCGGCGCCTGGCGCACCACGTCTTGGAGCTGAAAGCGGAATTTGGCGAGGCCAGGATCGGCGGCGAGATAGGCCTCGACCTTGGGCGCCCCCAAAGCGAGCAGCTCCGGATTCAGCCACGATCCCGCCTCGCCGTAGGCGGTGACGAGGTCGGTCGCCTGCTGGCGCCGCTCCTGATTGGCCGCGACGCGCAGATCCTCGTCGCCCTTGAGGTTGGCATAGACGGCGACGCGCGCCAGCCTGAGCCCGATATCGGACTGCAGCTGCAGCACCGCCTTCAGCGTGCCCGCGCCCTCGCCCAGCCGCCCCTTATAAGCCGCGATTTCAGGCAGGCGCGCGGCGACGGCGGCGCGTTCGGTCGCCCAGGCGGCGTCATTGGGATAAAGATCGGTCAGGTCCCAGGCGGCGGCCGCGCTCGCAAGCTCGGCGGCATTCACGCCGGTCGCCAGCGCGAGCGTGCCAATCGCGGCGGCCGAGATCATGGCCTCGCGGCGGGAAAGGTCTGTCATGGATTGCCCCATCTGTCAGGATCGCCCACGGATGCGGGCCTGGAACCGGTGTAAAGCGTAAAGCGGGAAGCGCCGCTAGGGTGCTATGGTCGTTCGCAGCGCAGCTGTGTCCCCCCATTGCACCCGCATGGGCGCTGGCCATATTATGCGCGGGGGCTGGCTCGTTGAGGCAGGGGCGAACGATGGGCATGAGACGGCAAATCATGGCGGCGACGGCGCTGACGGCGCTTCTGCTCACCGCGTCCTGCAAACGCGTGGTGACCGAGGGCAAGGCGGTCGCCGCCGCGCCCAAGAAGAAGCAGTTGCCCAAACCCTCGCCGACCGCGCATCTGATCCAGCTGCCAGACAGCGCGATCTTCGTCGAACGCGGATCGACCGAGGAGGCGCTCGCCGCCTTCCTCGGTTCCGACGCGCCCGCGCCACACACATTCCGGTTCATGGGACCCGAATTCGAACCGTGGCAGAGCAAGCCCAATCCGGGAACGTTACGCACGATGTATGCGGTCGCGCAGATATTGCGCGCCTATCCGCACAGCCAGGTCACCCTGATCGGCCACACCGACAATATCGGCCCGGCCCAGAAGAATTTGCGCCTGTCACAGGATCGGGTCGACCGCATGGCCGAACTGCTCGTCCATGGCGGGATCCAGCAACGCCGCATCACCGCGATCGGCCACGGCATGGGCGATCCGATCGCCGACAACGGAACGCCCGAAGGCCAAGCGCGCAACCGCCGCATCGAGCTGGTCGTGACCGCCAAATAAGAGGCCGCCGAGTCGCCTCCCTTCGCGACTCGCGAGCGCGGGCATCGCCCCGAAAATTGCCGCAAAAAGCGGCACACCGTCCCTTCATTGCTGCGTTTGCGGGCAGATTTTCGCGCATGCAGCAGAGGAATCGCCGCGCGCCTTGCGCGAGCGCGGATGGCACGCTTATTGAAAGCGAAAGCCACCGGATGGGGAGCGGGTTTGCGTGAAGAAGATCGAAGCGATCATCAAGCCATTCAAGCTCGATGAGGTGAAGGAGGCGCTGCACGATGTCGGCGTGTCCGGCATCACCGTGACCGAAGCGCGCGGCTTCGGCCGCCAGAAGGGTCATACCGAACTCTATCGCGGCGCCGAATATGTCGTCGACTTCCTGCCCAAGGTGAAACTGGAGGTCGTCGTCGACGATCCCCTCGCCGAGCGCGTGGTCGAGGCGATCCAGAATGCGGCGCAGACCGGGCGCATCGGCGACGGCAAGATCTTCGTCACCACCATCGATACGGCGGTCCGGATCCGGACCGGGGAGAGAGACGCCGACGCGGTCTGAAGATCGCGGAAAGGCAGGCATTGCAATTCACGGGGCGGCCTTCTGCGCCGCAACGGATTTTCACGGGGAAGGGCTTTTCAATGGCGAACAAGGCGTCCGACGTTCTCAAGATCATCAAGGACAAGGAGATCGAGTGGGTCGATCTTCGCTTCACCGATCCCAAGGGCAAGTGGCAGCATCTGACGATGGTGTCTGGCGTGGTCGGCGAGGATGAGTTGAACGACGGCTTCATGTTCGACGGTTCGTCGATCGAAGGCTGGAAGGCGATCAACGAATCCGACATGATCCTGAAGCCGGACCTGGACGCGGTGTGGGTCGATCCGTTCTCCGCAACGCCGATGCTGATCCTGGTGTGCGACATCGTCGAACCCTCGACCGGCGAGCTTTACAGCCGCGATCCGCGTTCGACCGCCAAGCGCGCCGAAGCCTATGTCAAGACGATCGGTGTCGGCGACACGGTCTATGTCGGCCCCGAAGCCGAATTCTTCATGTTCGACAATGTGCAGTTCGATACGACGTACAACGAGAGCTACTTCAAGATCGACGACATCGAGCTGCCGACCAACACCGGCAAGGAATATGAGCAGGGCAATCTCGGCCACCGGCCGCGCGCCAAGGGCGGCTATTTCCCGGTCGCGCCGGTCGACAGCGCGGTCGACATCCGCGCCGAGATGGTTTCGACCATGCTCGAAATGGGCCTGCCCTGCGACAAGCACCACCATGAGGTGGCGGCGTCGCAGCACGAGCTCGGACTGACCTTCGGCACGCTCGTCACCACCGCGGACCGCATGCAGATCTACAAATATGTCGTGTGGCAGGTGGCGCAGGCCTACGGCAAGACCGTCACCTTCATGCCGAAGCCGATCGCCAAGGATAACGGCTCGGGCATGCACACCCACATGTCGATCTGGGACAAGGGCACGCCGCTCTTTGCCGGCAACGGCTATGCCGGCCTCAGCGACATGTGCCTCTATTTCATCGGCGGCGTGATCAAGCATGCCAAGGCGCTGAACGCCTTCACCAACCCGACCACCAACAGCTACAAGCGGCTGGTACCGGGTTACGAAGCGCCGGTGCTGCTGGCCTACTCGGCGCGTAACCGCTCGGCCTCGTGCCGTATCCCGTACGGCGCCGGCGCCAAGGCGAAGCGCGTCGAGTTCCGCTTCCCGGACGCGATGGCCAATCCTTATTATTGCTACGCGGCCCTGCTGATGGCGGGCCTCGACGGCATCGAGAACAAGATCCATCCCGGCGAGGCGATGGACAAGAACCTCTACGATCTGCCGCCCGAGGAACTGAGCCTGGTGCCGACCGTCTGCGCGTCGCTGCGCGAAGCGCTCGACAGCCTGACCGCCGACCATGCCTTCCTGCTCAAGGGCGGCGTGTTCACCGAGGACCAGATCGAAAGCTACATGGAGCTCAAGTGGCCGGAAGTCGCCCGCTGGGAAATGACCCCGGCGCCGGTCGAGTTCGACATGTATTATTCGGCCTGATCCTTTCCAGGATCGGAGCAGGAACGGCCCGGGGGGAAACCTCCGGGCCTTTTCTTTTCTAAGCCCAGTCGATCGGCTCGACCCGGCGGATGATCAGGCCCCACGCCACGATCCCGGCCAGGCTGACGCCCGCCGCGATGGCGAAGGCGAGGCTGAACTCGCCGGTCTTGTCGACGACGTAACCGGTCACGATCGGCGCGACGATGCCGGCGGTGTTGCCGATGCAATTCTGCACCCCCATCCACTTGCCTGCCGCGCACGGCCCGCCCAGCGTCTGCCCGATCGGAAAGATCGTCGCGCTGTTCATGCCGAAGAACAGGCCCGAGCCCAGCAAGGCCGCGACCGCGATCGTCGGCCCGGCAACCGCGCAGACCAGCATGCACGCGGCGATGCCGATATGCGCGGCGACGGTGAAGCTCTTGCGCACGCGCGTGCTGCTCGCGCCCGCCGCCATCCAGCGGTCCGCGATCAGCCCGCTCGACTGCACGCTGATCGCATAGATGACGTACAGCACGGCCCCGAGCTCGCCCATCTCGGACAAAGTGAAGCCGCGCGCCTTGACCAGATAGAGCGGCAGCCACGAGATGACGAAATAGAGGCTGTAATTGTGCGCGAAATGGCCAAGGCTCGCGCCCCAGCATTCGCGCCGGCCGAGAATATTCAGGAAGGCCGGCGGCGGCGCCGACGCATCCGTCACCGCCCGCGCCGAAGCCTCGCGCGTCGCTACCAGCCACGGCAGCAACCACAAAGCCGAGACCAGCCCGAACAGCACGAACACCGGCCGCCAGCCAAAATGCGCCATCAGCATTCCGCCCGCGAACGTCCCCACCGCCGGCCCGAGCGCCTGACCGATCCCGATCGTCCCGTTGGCACTGCCGAGGCGCTCGGCCGGCAATTCGCGCGCGAGCAATTTGGCGTTGCACGGGAAGGTCGCGCTCTCGCCCATGCCCAGCACGAGGCGCAGCACCAGCAAGGCGGTGAAGCCTTCCGCGAAACCGGTCGCGATCGTCGCGAGCGACCATAAGCCGACCCCGATCGCGAGCGTCCGATAGGGATTGATCCGTTCGGCCAGCCAGCCCGCGACCAGCTGGAACGGCGTATAGGTCCAGAAGAAGGCGCTCAGCAGGATGCCGGTCTGCGTGTTGGTCAGCCCCAGCTGATCCTTGATCAGTGGCGCTGCCGTCGCGAGATTGCCGCGGTCGACATAGTTGATGAACATGCCCAGCGCGAGCAGCCCGATCACGCCGAAGCCGATCGCCTGGCGCGGCGGCGCGATTTGTCCGCGGCTCGCGATATCCATCTTCGCCTCTCCCCCTCCTGTTGCTAGGGTGCCCCCAACACCCGCCCGGCACAATGGGGCCGGAACGGCCCCCTTGGGAGAGGACATATTTGATGCGTCTGCTGATTGCTCTTGCCGCCTGCGCGCTCCCCGCCGCCGTGGTCGCCCAATCGCTCACCGCGACCAATTACAGCGTCGATGAGCCGATGCCGCGCCCGGCCGAAGCCAGATTGGTCTGGTCCGACGAATTCGACGGCAATGCGCTCGACCTGACCAAGTGGAGCTATGACGGCTCGCGCAACAAGGCCGGCTGGTACAATGGCGAGCTCGAATATTATGGCGCGCGGCCCGAAAATGTCCGCGTCGGCAACGGCCAGCTGATCATCGAAGCGCGGCACGAGACGCTCAACCCACGCCAATATCCCGATTATGGCGGGCAGGCTTATACCTCCGGCAAGATCATGACGCGGGGCAAGGCGTCGTGGACCTACGGCTATTACGAGATCCGCGCGAAACTGCCCTGCGCGCGCGGCACCTGGCCCGCGATCTGGATGATGCCCGAAGCCGGCGGCGCCTGGCCCGACGGCGGCGAGATCGACATCATGGAGCAGGTCGGCTCGCAGCCCAACGTCGTCCACGGCACCGTCCACAGCGCCCTGTTCGTCCACACCAAGGGCACGCAGCGCGGCGCCGAGAAGCTGCTCGCCGACAATTGCGACGCCTTCCATGTCTATGAACTCGACTGGCAACCGGATTCCTTGCGGATCGGCGTCGACGGGCGCGCTTATATGAAGGTCCTCAACAACCAGCCCGGCGGGCGCGGCGCGTGGCCGTTCGACGCGCCGTTCCACATGATCCTCAACTTCGCTTTGGGCGGTCCCTGGGCCGGATCGAAGGGCATGGACGACGCCGCTTTGCCGCAGCAGATGCTGGTCGATTATGTCCGCGTCTGGCAGCGCCCGCGCTGAGGCTACGACCGTCACCCTGAACTTGTTTCAGGGTCTATCGTGCCACAGGCGCGGGCGTGCGGATGATAGATGGATGCTGAAACAAGTTCAGCATGACGGATAAGGAAACTTAACTCATCATTTAATCTTCTTGCACGTATCGCCGCGTCGCGTTACTTAAGTGCATGCTTAACGAATCACGCATCGATATCATGTTCGACGCGCTCGGCGATCCGACCCGGCGCGCGATCGTCGCGTTGCTCGGGCGCGGGCCGCGGCCGGCGGGCGCGCTCGCCGAACCGCTCGCTATTTCGCTGCCGGGCGTCGTGCAGCAATTGCGCGTGCTCGAGGGCAGCGGGCTGATCCGCACCGAGAAGGTCGGCCGCACGCGCGTATGCCATCTCGAACCCGCCGCCTTCCGCACGCTCGAAGCGTGGATGGTGTCGCGCCGCCAGCAATGGGAACGCCAGTTCGACCGGTTGGGCGATGTGCTTGCAGATCAGAAGAAGGAGCAGACAGGATGACCGGGACCAGCCACGACAGCTTCACGATCGAGCGCCATTACGACGCATCCCGCGCCAGCGTGTTCGACGCCTGGGCCAAGCCCGAATTGCGCGAACGCTGGTTCGCGGGCGGAGAGGGTTGGACCGTGCTGATCCGCGAGCAGGATTTCCGCACAGGTGGGCATGAACGGGTCAGGGGCCAGTGGCAGGACGGGCGGACCAGCGATTTCCGTTCGACATATCACGACATCGTGGACGGTGAGCGGATCGTGTTCGTCTACGACATGTATGTCAGCGACGAGAAGATATCCGTCAGCGTCGCCACGGTAGAGCTTTACGACGACGGCGGCGGCACGCGCATGCGCTACACCGAACAAGGCGCCTATTTGGAATATGCCGACGATGGCTCGCGCGAGCAGGGCTCCAATTTCCTGGTCGATCGCCTCGGCGCGTTCCTTGAGGGCCGACCGCTTCCCACACCGGTCGGCTGTGGCGTCCGGTCGGAAGACGCCTGAAGCCCGATGCCGCTAGCGCAACGATCCGCACGGATCGTTGCGCTTTCCGCACTTTGCCCTTTCCCGGAAGAGTCGCAGGGTTGCGATACCCGAACGACTCACCAATCCGGAGAACGCACCATGCCTTACGTCACGACCGCAGACGGGACGGAGATCTTCTACAAGGATTGGGGGCCCAAGGATGCCACCCCGATCGTGTTCCATCACGGCTGGCCGCTGAGCGCCGACGACTGGGACAATCAGATGATGTTCTTCCTAGGCGAAGGCTATCGCGTGATCGCGCACGATCGGCGCGGCCATGGCCGTTCGACCCAGACCGATACCGGCAACGAGATGGACACCTATGCCGCCGACGTGGCGACTTTGACCGACCACCTCGACCTCAAGGGCGCGATCCATGTCGGCCATTCGACCGGCGGCGGCGAGGTGATCCATTATGTCGCACGCGCCAAGCCGGGCCGGGTCGCAAAGGCGGTGCTGATCAGTGCGGTGCCGCCGGTCATGCTCAAGTCAGACAAGAATCCGGGCGGCCTGCCGATCGAAGTGTTCGACAATTTCCGCGAGCAGACCGCGTTCAACCGCGCCCAATTCTATCTCGATGTCGCCTCAGGACCGTTTTACGGTTTCAACCGGCCGGGCGCGAAGCCGATCCAGGGCGTGATCGACAATTGGTGGCGCCAGGGCATGATGGGCGGCATCAAGGCACATGTCGATTGCGTGAAGGCCTTCTCCGAGACCGACTTCACCGAAGATCTGAAGTCGGTCGACGTACCGGTGCTGATCCTGCACGGCGACGACGATCAGGTCGTCCCGATCGCGGATTCGGCGGAGATCGGCATCAAGCTGCTCAAGCACGGCTCGATCAAGATCTATCCCGGCTACCCGCACGGTGCGTTCACGATCCATGCGGACGTGATCAATCCGGACCTGCTGGCGTTTTTCCAGAGCTGAGAAGCACCAGTCCCCGCCCGTCACCCCGGACTTGTTCCGGGGTCCACCAGGCCACACGCGCAAAGCTCGCGGATGGGTGGATGCCGGAACAAGTCCGGCATGACGGGCTAAGGCCTAGCCTCTTTTGAAAAGCCGCCCCAAAAACGACCGGTCCGCCAGGATCGCCTTGGCCGCATTATGCCCTGGCGCGCCGGTTATGCCGCCGCCGGGGTGCGTGCCCGCGCCGCACATATAGAGGCCCGAAATCGGCCCGCGATAGGCAGCGTTGCCGAGGATCGGCCGCGCCGACCAGAGTTGATCGAGCGACATCGCACCGTGCATGATGTCGCCCCCCATCAGCCCGAACTTGCGCTCCAGATCGAGCGGCGAATGAATCTGCCGCGCGATCACGCTCTTGCTGAAGCCCGGCGCCCATTTCTCGACCGTGGCGACGATCAGGTCGGCGGCTTTCTCGCGCTCGTCGTCCCATGACCGGCCGTTCGGCAGCTCTGGTGCGAATTGCTGGCAGAACAGGCTCGCGACATGCTGGCCGGCAGGCGCGAGGCTGTCGTCGACGGTCGAGGGGATCAGCATCTCGACGATCGGGTCTTTCGACATGCCGGTCGCGCGCGCATCGGTGAAGGCCTGGTCCATATAATCGAGCGTCGGCGCGAGGATGATGCCCGACTTGAGGTGATCGCCCGGCTCGGGCCGGGCGGTGAAGCGCGGCAATTCCGACAAAGCGACGTTCATGCGGAACGTGCCCGATCCGACCTTGAAGCCCTTGGCCGCGCGTAGGAAGCTCGGATCGAGATCCTTGGGATCGATCAGCCGATCGTAAAGCAACTTCGGCCCGACATTGGCCGCGACAATGCCCGCGCGATGCTCGCTGCCATCCTCCAGCCGCACGCCGACGACCGCGCCCTGTTCGACCAGCACGCGCGCCACCGGCGCGTCGGTCAGGATCTCGACGCCCAGATCCTCGCACGCCGCGCGCATCGCCTGCGTGATCGCGCCCATCCCGCCGATCGCATGGCCCCACGCGCCCTTGTTGCCGTTGACCTCGCCGAAGACGTGGTGGAGCAAAACGTAGGCCGATCCCGGCGTGTCGGGGCTGGCATAATTGCCGACCACCGCGTCGAAGCCGAACCCGGCCTTGACCGCGTCGCTCTCAAACCAGCCGTCGAGGAAGGTCCGCGCCGATTTCGTGAACAGGTCGAGCACGTCGCGCTGCTTCTCGATCGGCATCTTCGCCAGCCGCCCGCCCTGCTTCGCCGCCGCGAGCAACGCCGCCGCGCCGCCGCCGGCATTGGGCGGGATCTGCAGCGCCAGATCACGCAGCACGTCCGCGACGCCGTCGAGCATCGCATAATAAGCGGGCAGCGCCTTGGCGTCGGCTTCGCTGAACTTGGCGAATTCGGCCTGCGTCTTCTCAAGCCCGCCACCAACGAGCAGATAACGCCCATCCGGCTGCGGCAGGAAATTGGAATAAGGCCGGTCGAGGATACGAAGGCCGCGTTCGGCCAGCCCCATGTCGGCGATCACCTTGGGCTGGAGCAGGCTGACCGTGTAACTCGCGGTCGAGTTGCGGAAGCCGGGATGGAATTCCTCGGTCACCGCCGCACCGCCGGCGATATGGCGCCGTTCGAGCATCCGCACCTTCAGCCCGGCCCTGGCGAGGTAGAAAGCGCAGGTCAGCCCATTGTGGCCGGCGCCAACGATCAATATTTCAGGCTTCACGAACGCTCCGATCCCGAGGATTTACCCGTGTATCAATTCGACATCGCCGCCGGAAGCAAGGCCGAGCTTTATCGCGACCTGCAAAGCGCGCTCGACGGCCTGACAGCGGGTGAGCCCGACGCAATCGCCAACATGGCCAATGCGGCGTCCTTGCTGTGGGAATATCTGCCCGATCTCAACTGGGCCGGCTTCTACCGCAATATCGGCGGCGAGCTCGTGCTCGGGCCGTTCCAGGGCAAGGCCGCCTGCATCCGTATCCCGTTCGGTTCGGGCGTATGCGGCGCGGCGGCGGCGGCGCGCGAGACGCAATTGGTCGAGGATGTCCACGCCTTCCCCGGCCATATCGCCTGCGATGCGGCGTCGGCGTCGGAGATCGTGGTGCCGATCGTCGTCGATGGCGAATTGCTGGGCGTGCTCGATCTCGACAGCCCGCATGTCGGGCGGTTCGATGCGGAGGATCAGGCCGGGTGCGAGGCTTTGGTGGCGTTGCTGGGACCGCGACTGCGCTGAACCTACTTCGTCACCCCGGACTCGTTCCGGGGTCCACTTAGCCACACGCACAGCGCCTGCGGATAGGTGGATGCCGGAACAAGTCCGGCATGACGACGGCAGTTAATCCAGCAGCCCCGCGCCGAGAAGCATCAGCAACTTCACGTCCATGAACAGCCCCTGCGCGCGCTTGGCCGCGACGAAGGCGGGGACCTGCGTGATCGGCACGCGGTGGACGGTGATATTCTCGCCCGGTTCGCCGCCGCCCGGGCCGACCTTGGTCAGGCCGGTCGCGCGGATCAGGCAGAAGGTTTCGGAAACCATGCCGGGCGACGAGGCGAAGCGGCCGATGATCTCGATTGTGTCGGGCCGATAGCCGGTTTCTTCCTCCAGCTCGCGCGCGGCGGCGATCTCGATCTCCTCGCCTTCGGTCACGTCGCCGACCAGCCCTGCCGGCAATTCGAGGCACGGCCCGCCCAAAGGCACACGATATTGCTCGACCAGCAGCACGTCGCCATCGACCACCGCCAGGATCACCGCGGCCTGGATGCTGCGCGCGCGGCCGACATATTCCCACGTGCCCCAACGGCGCACGGTGATGTACTTCCCCTGCCACATGAGCTCGGGCACGCCGGGCTGGGGAATGCTCATAGCTGGATCAGCCGATCGGGCAGCTCGTTGGGATCGGTGCCGGTGCGGGGGAAATGCTTCGCCAGTACCGAGCCGATCCGTTCGATCGCCGCCGCCATGCCGTCGCCGGGCCGGTTGTCATGCATCGCCGCGACCAGAGCCGCCATCGCCTCGCCCCACTCCTCCTGCGGCGCCTTGGCGTGGATCGCCGCGTCGGCGACGATCTCCGCGCGGCGCTCGGCGAGGCTGAGATAGAGTAGGACGCCAGTCGTGCTGAGCGTGCGCTGCTCGGTGCCGGTGCGGAACAGCATGAGCGCGCGGCGGCGCACGCGGCGATGCTTGGTCGCCGCCGGCGTCAGCGCGAGGCGCAGCGCCTGGATGCCGATCACGTAGCGCGCGATCAGGAAGGCGACGATCGACTTGACCAGCAGCAGGGTCAGCATGAAGCGCTGCGACGGTTCGTCCCACGGCGTGATCAGCGACGCGCCCCACACCAGCAACTTTGGCCAGGCCGCGCTGATCGCGAGCGGCAACAGACCGAACAGCAAGGCCCAGTGCAGCACGACGTCGTTGTAAGTATCGGACGAGGCCGCGACGATCGCGCTGATCTCGCCATCGGTGCCGGCCTCGGCCGCGCGGATCGCCGCGGCGACCTTGGCGCCGTCATCGGGATTGAGATGCATCACCAGCTCCCCGATGCGCCGCCGCCGCCGAAGCTGCCGCCGCCGCCGCCGCTGAAGCCACCGCCCATCCAGCCGCCGCCTCCGCTATCGCTGCCGCCGGAGGAGCCGCCCCCCAGCGACGATCCGCCGCCGCCCCACGGGCCGCCGCCGCGATGATTATTGTCCATCATCTCGCTCGCTGCCCACAGCCAGATCGGCCAGTTGCTGCCGCCGCCACCGCCATAACGGCGCGCGCGGCCCGCGCTCCGGCCGATATGCGAGACGATCACCACGCCGACGATCACGATCCAGATGATTGCGCCGAATGGGATGCCACCGCCGTTATGACGCGCATGGCTCTGGTCATATTGCTTGACCGCTTCGGCCAGCTTCGCCTTGGCCTGATCGTCGGGCAGGCTCAGCTGCTCGGCGATCGCATCGACGCCCGCCTCGATCCCGCCGGGCATGTCGTTGTGCTTGAAGGCGGGGACGATCTGCTGCTGGACGATCACGCTCGCGAAGGCGTCGGTCAGAACCGGTTCCAGCCCGTAACCGACCTCGATCCGGACCTTATGTTCCTTAGGTGCGACGATCAGGATCACACCATTGTCGACCCCCTTGAGGCCGACACCCCAGGCGCGTCCGAGCTGATAGCCATAATCGGCGATGTCGCGATCCTGCAGATCGGGGATCGTCGCGACGACGACCTGGCGCCCGGTCTGCTGTTTCAGCGCGGTGAGCTTGGCCTCGATCGCGGCCTTGCGGTCGGCGGGCAGAATGTTGGCCGCGTCGGTGACAAGGCCGGTGAAAGCGGGAAAATTTGGTACGCTCTGCGCGAAGGCGGGGGTCGCCAGCAACGCCAGCAGCCCCAGGACGACGTGCCAAAAACGACGCATCATGACGCATTTGGCCTTTCGAGCGGCGCAGCAGAACGCAGGCGGCCGATGATGGCGTCGGCCCCTGCCGCAATCCCGCCAGCGAGATCCTGTTGCGCGAAACGGGGCAGGATCAGGGTTCGGATAATCTCGGCGCAACGCGCATCGGTCAGTGTCGCTTCGAGGCCATAACCGACCTCGATCCGGACTTTGTGTTCGACAGGCGCGACCAGCAGCAACACGCCGTCATCATAGTGGCGACGCCCGACGCCCCAGGTCCGCGCGAGTTGGACCGAATATTCCAGGATGGGCGTGCCTTCGAGGCTCGATACCGTCGCGATCGCGAATTGATGCCGCGTCCGCCGCTGCACGTCGGCGAGCTTTCCGTCGAGTTGCCGTTCCATCTTGGCGGGGATGATATCGGCCTGATCCACCACGAAATTGGTGAATTTCGGGAAGGTCTGCGCCTGTGCCGTCGCCGGCAGCAGGATCAGCAGCAAGGCAAGCACAGCCTGCCTCACCACCGTCCAAGGCTGGCGGATGCCCGCCGGCTGCGCGTTCACCTCAGAAGTTCACCGTCGGCGCGGTTTGCGCGTTGGGAGCGGTGGCCTCGAACGTCTGCATCGGCTTGGCGCCGTAGAAGACCTTGGCCCCGATCGAGCTGGGGAAGGTGCGGATCAGCGTGTTATAGCTCTGCACCGACGCATTATAATCGCGCCGTGCGATCGTGATGCGGTTCTCTGTTCCTTCGAGCTGCGACTGCAGCGCGAGGAAATTGGCGTTGGATTTGAGGTCCGGATAATTCTCCTGGACCGACAGGAGGCGTCCGAGCGCCTGCGAAAGCTGGCCCTGCGCCGCGCCATATTGCTGGAGCTTGGCGGGATCCTTGAGATCGGCGGCGCTGACCTGGATCGAGGTCGCCTTGGCGCGCGCATCGGTCACGCCGATCAGCACGGTCGATTCCTGCTTGGCATAACCCTTCACGGTGTTGACCAGATTGGGCACGAGATCGGCACGACGCTGATACTCGTTCTGGACGTCGGCCCAGCGCGCTTTGGCGGTTTCCTCGGCGGTTGGGATCGAATTGAGGCCGCATCCGCCGAGCGCAAGCGCGGCGGCCGGGGCGAGCAGAGCGGGAGCGAGACGCAGGCGGGTCATGGGGGGCACCTTCCTTACAGGTCGTCACGCGGCGTTTTAGTGCAGCAATACACATTGCGCAATCGGGCTTGATTGGGCGTGCGACGAAGTGCCTAAAGGGTGCTGGAGCAATCCAAGGAGGGATCGCATGTTCAAGGAGTTCAGGGCATTCATCGCCCGCGGCAACGTGCTCGATCTGGCGGTGGCGGTGATCATCGGCGCCGCGTTCGGCAAGATCATTACCAGCCTGACCGACGACATCATCATGCCGATCATCGGCAGGGTTTCGGGCGGAATCGATTTCTCGAGCATGTTCGTCCGGCTCGGCCCGATCCCGGCCGACTATAAGGGCTCGCTCACCTCCTATGCCGATCTCAAGAAAGCGGGCGTGTCGATGATCGGCTACGGCCAGTTCGTGACCCAGGTCGTCTATTTCCTGATCGTCGCCTTCATCATCTTCCTGCTCGTGCGCGGCATCACCAAGGCGATGGCCACGTTCGAGAAGGAAGAGGCCGCCGCCGCGGCCGCGATCGCCGAAACGCCCGAAGCGGTGCTGCTCCGCGAGATCCGCGACGAGCTCCGGTCCGGCCGGAAATAATCAGGATGTGCTCGCCGCGATCGTCGCGGCGAGCCGCTCGATGGCGGAAAGTGACAGCCTTCATTGTGACAGAGTCGGGTGGACGGGTACTGGATTGCTCCGCTGCGCTCGCAATGACGGCGACGCGCGCGCGTCCGTCGTTGCGAGCCGGGTAGCGGCGAAGCAATCCAGGTCCACCGCTTCGAAATACCGTTGCGCCCACGGCCCTTTTATCCGGGGCGGCAAAGGCCTATATCGGGGGTGCCGGGTTCGCCCGGCTATGGTGATAAATGGCATAGTGTTTGGCGCAGCGGACCCGGGGGCGGTACCCGGCGGCTCCACCATAACCCGTCCTTCGGGGCGGGCTCTGACGGGGCCGAACTAGGATCGACGTGTGTACAGGTGCTATGTTTTTGCCCGGCGTGATTGAGCCGTAAAACCGATCAAAACCACAAGTGCCAACGATAACGAGGCGCTCGCGATTGCTGCGTAATCAAGGTCTAACGACTTAGATTACAAAGCTTGAACGCGGTTCGGGCCGAACCGGGCAACAGAATCGGATTCCGGCGGTACGGGGAGCACCGAGCAACAGAAGCTCCCCACTTTCCCGCTACGACCATGGCCTGATTGCGCTACCATCGCGCGCCGTGCACAGTCTCCGCTAACGACAAGCGGAGAGATATGATGACCGCCCTGCGCCTGCTTCCGGTGATCCTTTTACTCTCCGCCGCGCCCCTCGCGGCGCAAACGCCGCAGCTCGCGCCCGACTGGGCCTATCCCGACACGCCGACGCACCACCAAGTCGCGCCACCACCCGATTTCCACCGTCAGCCGACGACCGAGATGAAAAGTATCGGCGCGTTCGACGGACAGACCGATGTCGGCAGCGCGGTCGTGCCCGGATCGTCGAGCTACGATCCCGCAACCAGAAGCTACCGGATCACCTCTGCCGGCTACAACGTCTGGTATACCCGCGACGAGTTTCGTTACCTCTGGAAGAAGATGTCGGGTGACGTCAGCCTGGCCGCCGACATCGCCTACCCCGACCCCAATGGCTATGGCGACCGCAAGGCGGTGCTCGTTATCCGCCAGAGCCTCGACGACGACAGCAAGGAGGCCGTCGCCGCGCTGCACGGCGCGGGCATGATCCACATCGCCTGGCGCTCCGATCCCGGCGTCCGTGTCAAGGACATGGAATATCGCATCGGATCGCGCGGCGGCCTGCCCGGCGGCAAGTCGCCCGACAGCCTCGTCCCCGCCATCGCCAAGCGGATCGGCATCGAGAAACATGGCGACGAGTTCCAGCTCTACGTCAGCCTGTTCGGCGAGCCGATGCACGCCTGGGGCGCGCCGATCACGCTTCACCTCGACGGGCCCTTCTATGTCGGCATCGGCTTTTGCGCGCATCTGCCGGACAAGCTCGACACCGCGATCCTCTCCAACGTGGTGGTCGAGAACCGGGCCGGCAAAGTCCGCTAAAAGACGATATAAAGAATTCTTTATATGTGACTTGACGCGGTCACAAAGCGGGCCGATGCTTAACGGGTCGAGGTTCTCCGTGCGCGCAATCGTGCGGAGCTAAGACGGGAAGCCGGTGCGATCCCTGGATCAATTCCGGCGCTGCCCCCGCAACTGTAAGCGGCGAGCGGCGGCCGATACGCGTCACTGGGAGCATGCCCCGGGAAGGCCAGGCCGACGTGACGACCCGCGAGCCAGGAGACCTGCCTCGTCGCGATAACGTCCTCCGGCGGGGATTCCGGTCAGGTCGCTTGCAAGCCCGGCCGGACGTGCGTCCGCCCGCCAGCCTGCCCGCGTCTTGGCCAGACCTCCGCCGATCCTCGGGTGGAGAGAGCTATGACCGTCACCGTCGCCACATTGGGCTTCCCGCGCATCGGCCCGCGCCGCGAATTGAAGTTCGCGCTTGAAAGATATTGGGCGGGCAAATCGTCCGAGGCCGAATTGCAGGAAGCGGCTGCCGCGCTGCGCACCGTCGCCTGGGCGCGACAGAAGGCGCTCGGCGCCGACTGGCTGCCGTCGAACGATTTCTCGCTCTACGATCATGTGCTCGACACGAGCCTGATGCTGGGCGCGGTGCCGGCGCGCTACGGCGTCGGCGACGGCGAGGCGACGCTCGCCACCTACTTCGCGATGGCGCGCGGTACGACCGGCGAGGCGCCAGGCTGCGGCCACGCGCATGGCGGCCAGACCGCGCAGGAAATGACCAAATGGTTCGACACCAATTATCATTACATGGTGCCCGAACTGATCGCGGGTCAGCGGCTGTCGCTCGATGCCTCCAAGGTGGTCGGCGAATATCGCGAGGCCAAGGCGCAGGGTTTTGAAACCCGCCCGGTGCTGCTTGGCCCGGTTACCTGGCTGACGCTCGCCAAGGGCCGCGATGTCGATCCGTTCGACTTCCTCGATCAGGTGCTCGGCCTCTACACGGTCATTCTCGGCCATCTGAAGCATGCCGGCGCCGAATGGGTCCAGATCGACGAACCCTGCCTCGTACTCGACCTGACCGAGCGCCAGCGTGCCGCGCTCACGCGCGCTTATGCCCGGCTCGCGCGGACCGGCCCCAAGATCATGCTCGCCACCTATTTCGGCGCGCTCGACGACAATCTGAACCTGGCGCTTTCGCTGCCGGTCAATGGCCTCCATGTCGACCTCGTACGCGCGCCCGAACAGCTCGATCCACTGCTCGCCAAGGCGCCCAAGGACTTGCTGCTGTCGCTGGGCGTAATCGATGGCCGCAATATCTGGCGCGCCGATCTGGAGAAATTGCTCGATCGCCTCGCGCCGGTCGCGGCGGACCGCGACCTGATCCTCGCGCCGTCCTGCTCGCTGCTGCACACGCCGGTCGATCTCGCGCTCGAGAGCAAGCTCGATCCGGAGATCGCGCAATGGCTCGCCTTCGCGGTCCAGAAGGTCGACGAACTGGCGACGCTCAAGCGCGCGCTCAACGAGGGCCGCGCCGCCGTCGCCGACGCGCTCGCCGCGTCCGCCAAGGCCGCCGCCGCGCGCCGCGTCTCGCCGCGTATCCACGACCCCAAGGTCGCCCAGCGCATCGCCACGGTCACGCCCGCGATGCGCGAGCGCAACCGGGCCTATGCCGCGCGGCGCAAGGCGCAGGAAAAGGTGCTGGGCCTGCCCGATTTCCCGACCACCACGATCGGCTCCTTCCCCCAGACCGCCGAGGTCCGCCACGCGCGGGCCGAGCATGGTCGCGGCCATCTCGACGATGCGGGCTACGATCAATTCCTGCGCGAGGAGACCGAGCGCGCGATCCGCTGGCAGGAGGAGATCGGGCTCGACATGCTCGTCCACGGCGAGTTCGAGCGCAACGACATGGTCCAATATTTCGGCGAGCAGCTCGCCGGATTCGCCTTCACCGTCAACGGCTGGGTCCAGTCCTACGGATCGCGCTACGTGCGCCCGCCGATCCTCTATGGCGACGTGTCGCGGCCCAGGCCGATGACGGTCGAATGGTGGCGTTACGCGCAGGGCCTGACCGACAAACCGGTCAAGGGCATGCTCACCGGCCCGGTCACGATCCTCAACTGGTCGTTCGTGCGCGACGACCAGCCGCGCGCGGCGAGCTGCCGCCAGATCGCGCTCGCGATCCGCGACGAGGTCAACGATCTCGAAGCCGCCGGCGCCAAGGCGATCCAGATCGACGAAGCGGCCTTGCGCGAAGGCCTGCCGCTCCGCCGCCGCGACTGGCAGACCTATCTGGACTGGGCGGTCGATTGCTTCCGGCTGACTGCTTCCGGGGTCGGCGACGCGACCCAGATCCACACGCATATGTGCTATTCGGAGTTCAACGATATCCTGCCCTCGATCGGCGCAATGGATGCCGACGTGCTGTCGATCGAGACCGCGCGATCGCAGATGGAGCTGCTCGCGGGCTTCGCCGATTACCGTTACCCCAACGCGATCGGGCCGGGCGTGTACGACATCCACGCGCCGCGTGTGCCGACCACCAATGAGATGGTCGATCTGATGCGGCTCGCAGCCCAGCATCTGCCGCCGCGCCAATTGTGGGTGAACCCCGATTGCGGGCTCAAGACGCGGAAGTGGGATGAGGTGCGCCCGGCCTTGGTGGCGATGGTCGAGGCCGCGCAGCGGCTGCGCGAACCGGCATGACCGACCCGGTCAACAACGGGGTCGTCCGGCTGATCGACATGATCTTCCCGGGCGACACCAACCATCACGGCACCCTGTTCGGCGGGGTCGCGCTCGCGCACATGGACAAGGTCGCGTTCCTCGCCGCCTCGCGCCACGGCCGCGCGCCGTTCGTCACCGCCGCCTCCGAACGGATCGACTTCGCCGCGCCCGCGCTGCGCGGCGAACTGGTCGAGGCGGCGGGCCGGGTCGTGCGCGTCGGCACGAGCGCACTCGACGTCGAGGTCGAGCTCACCGCCGAGGCTTTGCTCTCGGGCGAACGGCGGCTGTGCACGCGCGGGCGCTTCACTTTGGTCGCCACCAAGGGGCCGGATACGCGCCTGCCACTGCCGCCACTCGCCCCTGAGCCTGTGGAGCAGGAAAGCGGGCCGCTGTTGATGGCCGACATGGTCTTCCCACCGCAGACCAACCATTATGGCACGCTCTTCGGCGGCGACGCGCTGCGTATGCTCGGCAAGGCCGCCTTCATTGCCGCGACCCGCCATGCGCGCGCGGTGATGGTGATGGCGGCATCCGACCGGATCGATTTCCAGTCGCCGGTGCGCGAGGGGGAGATGGTCGAGCTTGCCGCCGAGATCGCGATGACCGGCCGCAGTTCGGTCCGGGTCCGCGTTGCGCTCTGGGCAGAGGATCTGCTGACCGGCGACCGACGCCGCGCCGCCTCGGCCGAATTCGTGATGGTCGCGGTCGGCCCCGATGGACGGTCGCAACCGATCGGGCAGCCACCGAACAGATAAGGGTTGCATAAGTGCGCCACCAATGGCTCCAGCATCGGCGCCATGCAGGTGTCCGCCCATGTCCAGCGTTATGGCCGCAAGGGCTTCGCCTGGGGCCGGTGGCTGCGTCAGCGCGTGCGCAGCAGCGAGTTCTTCTTCATCCTGCTCGCGATCGTGGTCGGTATGGGCGCGGGGCTGCTCACCATTCTGCAGGGCATTGTCGCCTGGCTGTTGCAGCACATGCTGTTCGGCCTGACCGACGATACGCGGCTGAGCGGTGCGCCGCCGCTGACATGGTTCCAGCTTGCGATCCTGCCGTTAGGCGGGCTGATCCTCGCCTTCTTCACCTGGGGCGTGCAGGCGCGCAAACGCACTTTGGTCGACGCGGTCGAGGCCAATGCGCTCCATGGCGGGCGCATGTCGGTTTGGGACAGTCTGGTCGTCGCCGGGCAGACGATCCTGTCGAACGGCTTCGGCGCCTCGGTCGGGCTGGAAGCCGCTTATGCGCAGATGGGCGGCGTGGTCGCGTCGCGCGCCGGACGCTGGCTGGAGATGCGGCGCGGCGACATGCGGACTTTGGTCGGTGCGGGCGCGGGTGCCGCCATCGCCGCTGCGTTCGGATCGCCGCTCGCGGGCGCCTTCTACGCCTTCGAGGTCGTGATCGGCGCTTATACGCCCGCCGCGATCGCACCGGTCGCCGCCGCGAGCCTAGCGGGCGCGCAAGTCGCGCAGCGATTGGGCGGCGTGCCCTATGTGGTGACGGTCAATCCCGGCCCGGCGATCCATACCGCGGGTTACCTGATCTATGCCGGGCTCGGCCTCGCCTGCGCCTTGATCGGCATCCTGATCATGCAAGGCGTGGCGGTGGTCGAGGAACGCTCGCGCGCGTGGCTGCCGCACTGGTCGCGGCCGGCGATCGGCGGGCTGCTGCTGGTGCCGATCGCCTTCCTGTCACCGCAGGTATTGTCGGCGGGACATAGCGCGCTCCATATCGACATCATCGCGACCGTCCCGATCGCCTTCCTCGCGCTGATCCTGGCGGCGAAATGCCTCGCGTCGATCGTCTCGCTGGGCTTCGGTTTTCGTGGCGGCCTGTTCTTCGCCTCACTCTTTCTCGGCACGCTCGCGGGGCATCTCTATGCGGCGGCGGCCGAGTGGATGGTCGGCCATCCCGTGCTCGATTCCGGCAATGCGGCGATGGTCGGCATGGCCGCGCTCGCCACCGCCGTGGTCGGCGCGCCGATCACGATGGCGATGCTGGTGCTGGGCGCGACCGGGAATTTCAGCCTGACCGGCGCGGTGCTTGCCGCCAGCCTCGTTTCCTCGACGATCGTGCGTGAGACGTTCGGTTACAGCTTCTCGACCTGGCGGCTGCATCTGCGCGGCCAGACGATCAAGAGCGCGCGCGACGTCGGCTGGGTGCGCACGCTCACCGCCGGGCGGATGATGCGTGGCGAGGTCAAGAAGGTCGAGCAGGGCGTGGCAGCCTCCGAATTCCGCCGCCGCTTTCCGCTCGGCTCGTCGAGCCGGGTCGCGGTGGTCGACGGCGAGGATCGCTATATCGGCATCGTCACCCCCGCCGCCGTGTTCGACGAGGGCGTCGCGCCGGATACGCCGGTCGAAACGCTGGCACGCGTGCGCGAATATTGGCTCGCCCCGCAAATGCATATCGGCGAGGTGATGACGCGCTTCGATCAGGCGGAGAGCGACGAACTCGTCATCCTCGACCCCGACCGCCGCATCCTGGGAATCCTCACCGAAAGCTTCGTCCGCCGCCGTTATGCCGACGAACTGGAGAAAGCGCAGCGGGATTTGTTCGGGGAAAGGTGAGCCGCTCAGCGAGCGGCGGGCAATTATATAGTCAGGGGATAACCAATGAGCGCCCTTCACGTCGTGATCTATCTCGTCATTCTTGCGATCTTCGCACTGCCCATCGTCGGAATCGTGCTTGCGATCAGATGGGCCGTGCGACGGCGCAGAAAGGGCTGATCAACAAAAAGGGCGCCCCTTGCGGGACGCCCTTTCCGTTTCAGTCTGACCTGAAGATCAGTCGTCGTCGCGCTTCAGGAACGCAGGCGCGAATTCCGGCGCGGGGCCGTCATCATTGCCTTCCGCACGCGCGGGACGCGGGGCGCGATCACCGCCATCACGGCGCGGACCACGGTCACCGCCGTCGCGACGGGGACCACGATCGCCACCATCACGACGCGGGCCGCGATCGCCACGGCCTTCGCCGTCACGGCGCGGACCACGATCGCTGCGCTCCGGACGATCGCCGGCTTCGCGCGGCGGACGGGTGTCCTCCAGCTCGGCGCCGGTTTCCTGATCGACGACGCGCATCGACAGGCGAACCTTGCCGCGCGGATCGATCTCGAGAACCTTGACCTTCACGTCCTGGCCTTCGGTCAGGACGTCGGAGACCTTGGCCACCCGCTCGTTCTTGATCTCGGAGATGTGAACCAGGCCGTCCTTGCCGCCCATGAAGTTCACGAACGCGCCGAAATCGACCATGTTCACGACCTTGCCGGAGTAGACCTTGCCCACTTCGGCTTCCTGCGTGATGCCTTCGATCCACTTGCGCGCGGCCTCGATCTGCGCCGGATCCGACGACGAGATCTTGACGGTGCCGTCATCCTCGATGTCGACCTTGGCGCCGGTCGTGGCGACGATCTCGCGGATCACCTTGCCGCCGGTGCCGATCACTTCGCGGATCTTGTCCTTGGGCACCTGCATCGTTTCGATGCGCGGTGCGTGTGCGGACAATTCGGTGCGGGTGTGATCGAGCGCCTTGGCCATCTCGCCGAGAATGTGGGCACGGCCCTCATTCGCCTGGGCGAGCGCGACGCGCATGATCTCTTCGGTGATGCCGGCGATCTTGATGTCCATCTGCAGGCTGGTGATGCCCGCCGAGGTGCCCGCGACCTTGAAGTCCATGTCGCCGAGATGATCCTCGTCGCCGAGGATGTCGCTGATCACCGCGAAATCCTTGCCTTCGAGAATCAGGCCCATCGCGATGCCCGACACCGGACGCTTGAGCGGAACGCCCGCGTCCATCATGGCCAGCGAACCGCCGCAGACCGTCGCCATCGACGAGGAGCCGTTGCTCTCGGTGATGTCGGACAATACGCGGATCGTGTAGGGGAACTCCTCGATCGACGGCAGCACGGGGTGCAGCGCACGCCATGCCAGCTTGCCGTGGCCGACTTCGCGGCGGCCCGGCGCGCCGAAGCGGCCGACCTCGCCCACCGAATAAGGCGGGAAGTTGTAGTGGAGCAGGAAGCGCTCGTACGACAGGCCGGTCAGCCCATCGATCATCTGCTCGCTCTCCTTGGTGCCCAGGGTGGTGGTGCAGATCGCCTGCGTCTCGCCACGCGTGAACAGAGCCGAGCCGTGCGTGCGCGGCAGGAAGTGGACCATCGCCTCGATCGGACGGACGGTCCTGGTGTCGCGACCATCGATGCGCTTGCCTTCCTTGAGGATGGCGGTGCGGACGATTTCGGCTTCCAGCTTCTTGACGAGCTTGCCGGCGGCCATCTGGTCCTGCGGGGCGGCGTCGGCGAATGCCGCCTTCGCCTTGGCGCGGACTTCGTTGAGCAGGCCCGAACGCTTGGACTTGTCGGTCACCTTGTAGGCGGCGGCGATGTCCTTGCCGACCAGATCCTTGAGCTTCTTCTTGGCGGCCGTCAGGTCAGCCTGCGGTGCCATTTCCCAAGGATCCTTGGCGGCCTTCTCGGCGAGGTCGATGATCGCCTTGGCGACCTTCTTCGACGCGGTGTGCGCGAACACGACCGCACCGAGCATGACCTCTTCCGAAAGCTCCTTGGCTTCGGATTCGACCATCATCACGGCGTTGCCGGTGGCGGCGACAACGAGATCCAGATCGCCGGCCTTGATCTGCTCAAGCGTCGGGTTGAGGATATATTCGCCGTCGATGTAACCGACGCGGGCGGCGCCGATCGGGCCCATGAAGGGCACGCCCGAGATGGTGAGCGCGGCCGACGCGGCGACCAGCGCCAGGATGTCGGGCTCGTTCTCGCCGTCATCGCCCAGGTGCTGAGCTATGACGTTGATCTCGTTGTAGAAGCCTTCCGGGAAGAGCGGACGGATCGGACGATCGATGAGACGGCTGGTGAGCGTCTCCTTCTCGGTCGCGCCGCGCTCGCGCTTGAAGAAGCCGCCGGGGATGCGTCCCGCGGCCGAATACTTCTCCTGGTAATGGACGGTAAGCGGGAAGAAATCCTGCCCTTCCTTGACCGAGCGGGCGGCGGTGACCGCGCACAACACGACCGTTTCGCCGAGCGTCGCGATCACCGCGCCGTCGGCCTGACGGGCAACGCGGCCCGTTTCGAGAGTCAGCGTCTTGCCGCCCCACTCGATTTCCGTTTTCTTGATATCGAACATTTCATTTCCTTCACTCCCCGAGCCAGATGCGCGGGGGGCCTGTGTTGCGGGCTAGCCGGCCCGCGGCGGTGTGGGACCGTCTTGGTCCCTGGACGTCGGCCGAATTGCCGATTGGTCCCGTCTAGGTCATCGCGGCGTCGCCGGGATGACGGGGTGATGGGAATGCGAAAAGGGCGCCCGAAGGCGCCCTCTTGTTACTTGCGGAGGCCGAGCTTCGCGATCAACGCGGTGTAGCGGGCGGCGTCCTCTTTCTTGAGATAGTCGAGCAGGCTGCGGCGGTTGTTCACCATCATCAGCAGACCGCGGCGCGAGTGATTGTCCTTCGCGTGGGTCTTGAAATGCTCGGTCAGGTTGGCGATGCGCTCGGTCAGGATCGCGACCTGGACTTCGGGAGAACCGCTGTCGCCTTCGCTGCGGGCATTGTCCTTGATGACTTCGGCTTTGCGCTCGGCAGTGATCGTCATTGTCTTTTCACTCCGACATCAGATTGAAACCGCGCACCACCGATATTTCGGTTCCGACTTCGACCAATGCGACGGGGATATCCCCAAGCATTGCGAGGTTGAGACCGGGTGGTGCTGCGTGTCCCGGCAGACGGCGACCCTGACGGAGCGCTTGAGCCTGTTCGGGGGAGACGGCGAGAACCGGGATGTCGTCCAGTCCGGCCGTCAGCGGCAGGAGCAGCTCCTGCAGCCGCGCGTCCTTAGCGGCTTGGTCCAATATGTCCAGCGATATCGCCGATTCAAGGGCGAACGGCCCGGCTTTGGTGCGGCGGAGCATGGTGACATGCCCGACCGTGCCGAGCGCGTGGGCGATATCACGCGCGAGGCTGCGGATATAGGTGCCCTTGGAGACGCGGGCGGAGAGCGTGATTTCCTCCAACCCGTCATGCCGGACTTGCTCCGGCATCCACCCAACCGCTTGCTCTGGCGTTTGGGGCCCGGTGGACCCCCGAACAAGTCCGGGGTGACGGATCGAGAGTTCGTGGATCGTCACATCTCTACTCGCCAGCTCGACGTCTTCCCCCGCTCGGGCAAGGTCATACGCCCGCTTGCCATCTACCTTCAGCGCGGAGAAAGCCGGCGGTATCTGGCTGATCGGCCCGGTGAAGCGCGGCAGCACCGCCTCCACCTGCATCAAGGTCGGCCGCACGTAGCTTTCCGCTACGACCTTACCTTCGGCGTCGAGCGTATCGGTCTGGGTGCCGAAGCTGATCGTGAAGTCATAGGCCTTGTCGGCGTCGAGCATTCGCCCGCTAAGCTTCGTCGCTTCGCCGAGTGCGATCGGCAGCACGCCGCTGGCGAGCGGATCGAGCGTGCCGCCATGCCCGACCTTGGCCTTGCCGTAGCCGCCGATGCGCAGCGCGCGCTTGACCGCCGAGACCGCCTGGGTCGAGCCCAGCCCGATCGGCTTGTCGAGGATCAGCCAGCCATGCACGTCTAACGCTGGAACCGCGCGAGCCAGCCGACGACCGCGTCGGCGAGCGCGATGCGATGGTCCGAAAAGACATGGTCGGTCGGCATCACGATCAACGTCACGTCCTTGTCGCCCGCTGCCTCGATCGCGGCAGCCGCCTTGCGTGCGGTCGATCCCAGCGCGCGTTCGGCGCCGATCACCAGCACGGGGCGGGGCGCGATCCCCGGCACGGTCCTGATCAGATCGATCGTTGGCGACGCGGCTTCCTGCTCCGCCAGCAAAGCGGCTTCGCTGGTACCGCCAAGCGGCGGCATGTCGCCGTCGAGATCGCGCTTGATATAGGCGGCCCGCGCGGCAGGATCGGCCGCATTGGCGCGACCCAGCCCGGCTATGTCCCACGCATCGATCAGGAACGCACCGATCACATGGCGATCGTCGGCGGCGACGCGCGCGGTCATCATCCCCCCCATCGAGTGGCCGCCGACGACGATCCGGCTGGGGTCGATACGATATTTGGCGACCGCTTCCGGCGATTCGAGGAAATCCACCGCCGCCTTCGCGTCCTCGGCGCAATGCGCGAAGGAGAAGGCGCCGGGGCTGCCCCAGGTGCCGCGATAATGGAGCGTCAGCACGTTCCAGCCTGCGCGCCGTATCGCCTGGGCGAGATCGAGATTCTGCTCGTTGCCGGGAAAGCCGTGCATCAGCAGCAGGGTCGGATGCGGCCCCGCGCCGGAGGCGAGATAGAAGAGCGCGTTGATCGCGACGCCGTGGGTCGGCAGCGTGAACGCCGCCGACGCCGCCGGATAGCCCGCATCGGCGGGCGGATCAGTCCTTACCGGCGCCTGCGCCAGGGCCGGCATGGCGAGCAGCATCGCGAACGGGATCAGGCAGGCGCGCATGGTGAGTCCTCCCTTTGGGAAGCGGAACCTCTCGCTATTGCGCTTCGGGATGCGCGTCCATCTCGGCCAGCGCGGCGCGGACCTTGACCGCGACCGCCTCGAGCTGGGCGTCGGGCACGACCGGCGTGGACACTTCCCTGAGATGGATGCGGCCGTAACGCGGGATGATGTGGACGTGGACGTGCGGGACCGACTGGCCGAGCCCGTTATTCTCGATGATGGTGAAGCCCTTGAGATTGAGCGCTTTGACCTCAGCCAGCGCGACCTTGCGCACCACCGACATCACCTCATCATAATCGTGCGAATTCATCTCGAGCAAAGTACGCGCATGGCTGACCTTGGAGATGACCAATATATGGCCGGGCGCGGCGGGCGCATGATCCATGAACGCCAGCACATGATCGGTCTCGTAGACCTTCACCGGGTGCAATTCGCCGCGGATCATCTTCGCGAAGGGATTGCTGGGGTCGTAGGGACCGGTGAGCGGAATCTGATTGAGCGGCATCTGGCATGCCGAAAGGGCCAGCATCGCGCCGAGGCCCAAAAATCCACGCTTCATTCTTGATCCTTTTGGGGCGCCGCGGCCCGCTCCCCCGAATGGCCGCGGCGAGTCGTGGCGCGCCCTTAGAGCCTGATCTTCATTGGTGGAAGCGCAATGCGTGACAGCGTTCCCTTGCGCCAGGCGCATCCGAACCGGCCCCTTTCTCACTCGCCGCCGTAACGACGGTCACAGTAATGCTGCGGTGCACAACAAAAAATGGTTCCAGCGAGAGGCAAACCCCTTCCACGGAGATTGCCATGACCAAGCTTGTCCTCACCGCCTTCGCCGCCGTCGCTTTTGCCGCGCCAGCTCTCGCAGAAACCCCGCTCGCCTTCACCTGGGAAGGCCACAAGATCGTCGGCACGGTCGACCAGGTCGGCCTCACCCAGATAATCAAGGGCAAGGACCTCACCACCGGCCAGAGCTTCGAGCTGCACGTCAAGGACGGCTTCGTCCGCGGCGACATCGGCGGCCAGCTGGTCGCCTACCCGGCGCCCAAGCACAAGCTGGCGGCGCCAGCCGTCGACTAAACGCTCGCGCAGTCGGACTTCATTGGGGCGGGGCCGCAAGGCCTCGCCCCTTTTTCTATGGGTCAGGCGCAGTCCTGGATCATAGCCAGCAGCCGCGCGATGCGCGGCACGACATGATCCGCCAGCCGCACCATCGTGCGGCGCTGATCGGTCGGGTGATCGGCGATGTCGAGCAGGCCGAGTTCGGCGAGGCGGTAGATGTGGCGCAAGGCGGTCGTCTGCGGCACGCCCGATCCCATGCACAGGGCCGAGATCATCATCGCGCCGTCGCCGCTTTCGTTGCCATACAGATCGAGCAGCATGTCCCAGGCCGGATCGCGCAGGCTTTCGGCACCGACAATGTCGTTGCGCTGGGCGCGCACGCGTAGCAATCGCCGCGCGAATTCGCGCGTGTCGCGCCGCGGCCGATCGATCGCCAGGTCGGGCGCCTCGGCCAGTTGGGTAAGATGCCGGATCGCTTCGCTGAAGCTGCACCCGCGCTGGGCGGCGAGCCCGGACACCGACGAGAGAAGCGCGGCAACCTCTTCAGGCGAGATATGCTTCATGCGCTCCGCGACCCCGTTCGGCGGGGCGAATAGGTAAGTTACCTTGCCGCGCTACTGCGCATCTACCGGGGATTCAAAGGCAGTTTATATGCGCTGGGCGAAAGATGACGCCGCTTTCCATCCAGATCGGATGGAATTTGCGGGGCGACGCGGCCCCGCCTTATTCGGCCGCGGCGGTTGCCTTGGCCAATTCCAGCGCCGCGCGCATCGCGTCGCCGCGTTCGCCGCGTTCGGCCATCGCGATCCAGGCGGCCTCGGCCCGCAGGCAGCGCTCGCGGACATTGTCCAGCGTGGCGGCCTCCGCTTCGGCGCGGCACTGTTCGGCACGGGTACGATAGAGATGTGCCTCGCTCATTTCCGAAAATCTCCTGCGGTAACACTGAAAGCAAAACGCCGAGCGGCAACGCGCCGCCCGGCAATCGGTCAGATCAATCCTGCGACTGCAGGTTGATCGCGCTCGTACGGCCGTTGCGGCCGGTCTCGAGTTCAAAGGAGACGCGCTGATTCTGGTTCAACGTCTGCAGGCCGGCACTCTGCACCGCGCTGATGTGGACGAAGGCGTCCTGGCCGCCATCGTCCGGCGTGATGAAGCCGTAGCCCTTGTCGTTGTTGAAGAATTTCACGATACCGACGGTCATATTGGTCTTCCTTCCGTTGCGGCCACCCGAACGTCGGGCAACCTCGTGCAAGCCAAAGGCAGGGAAAGAAGGAAGAAGGTGCCGCAAAGCGCCAAAGCCCATCGATTTGCGACTGGTAGCGCGACTCACATAGGCCGAATGTCGCAAAATTGTAAGGTGGCACCCGAAACGGGCCCGTGCCGGGGCCAGGGCGCGGCACGGCGCGCCCTGGTTTTCGCCGGAAGGATCGGGCCGGTCCGGCTTACTTGAGCTGGCCGCGCATCGCGCCCTTGGGGAAGGCGGCGGTGTGGACGTTGACGTAATAATCGGCCGGATGCGCGACGATATCCGCCAGCACGTCGGCGGCGAGCGGCGCGCAGCCTTCGGACATACCGGTCGCGGGCGGCGCGAGCGCGACCACCACGCCGCCGGCGACGCCGGCCGCGCCCTTGTGGATATGCGCCATGGTCGGCGTATCGGTGCCGGACGACATCAGCATGTAGCAGACCTGGCCCTTGTCGCTGTCGAAGGTCAAAGTCGCGGTGCCGGCGCCCTTGCCCGGGCCCGGCACTTCGACCGCGGCGGTGAGCTGGGTCTGAATCTTGGTGGTCGCGGCCAAAGCGGGCGCGCAGACGGCGGTGGCGGCAAGCAGGATCAGGACAGGGCGCATCTTCGTCTCCTTCGGGGGCAAGGACTCGAACGCAGGATACAGGCGATGGCCCGATCTGATCCTGCAGGCTGCCCACGTCAACGGCGCTAGCGCACCCGCGTCGGCTGCAGGGTACCGGCGGGCAGCGGTTTGCACAGATCAGCGGCGGTTGCGGAACCGTCGAGCCAGCGGGCGTAATCGGGCGGGGTGAGCAATACGATCTGGTGATCGTGATAGGGCGCGATATCGGGGCCGGGGGCGGTGGTGAGCATCGTCCATGCCTCGCCGACATCGGGGTCGGTGCGCCACAATCCGGCGATGCAGAACCAGTCGAGCCCCGGGATGCGGAATTCGAATTTGGATTTGGGCGGCTTCCTGGCGGGCTTGGCGGCGAGCGTTCCGAACAGATCTGCGCCCGTCGCATCCTCAGGCGCATCCGTATATTCGTAGAAGCCATCTGCCGGAATCAGGCAGCGGCCGCTGATCGCACCGTTCGTGAATTCGCGGCCGTCGGAGCGGAAATTGTAGACCGGCTTGCCGTGCGCGCCGGGCCAGCTCCAGCGCCGGGTAACGATTTCCGCCGCGCCCGGCTCGCTTTGGGCGGCGCGCAGGATGACGGCGGGATCGGTGATGCGGATGCTGTCGAGCGCGGGCATGTTGGGCAAAGCTTCGGGGAAGAGCAGTTTCGCATCCGCCGTGCCCCAGCCCGCGCGCAACTGATCGAGCGAGATGCGGCGGGCGAATTCGTTGCACATGGCGGCAGCCTAGCGCGCTGCTGCGGATTCGTCTGCTTCGGGAAAGGCACGGCCGCCGACGTTCTTAGGGCACGCCGGCGACCGCTTGGTTCACGCTTTACAAGGGCCTGGCTGAACCGGGCGGCAACAGGTCGTGCAGCCGAGGTTCAGCGCGAGGACCAGACTCAGTTGGACAGGTGCGCGTCGTAATATTCCCGCAGCGGCATCATGCGATCCCAGAAATGCGTGACCGGTTGCCCGCGCAGCAGGCCGGCGAGCACATCGACATGCATGTGCCATCCGGCGCTGACGCCGACCATCGTGCGGCGATTGGGTGCGCGCTTGTGGGTGACGGTGAACAGCACCTCGTCGCCCTGCTCTTCCAGTACGAAGCTGACCTCGCCGGTGTCTGGCCAGGTGAAGACCAGACTGTGCGGCGGATCGACCGCGACCATCGTCATGGTCGCCTTGTGCTCGACCCCGAAGCCCTCGGGGCGTTTGCCCGGCGGATCGGTGAGTTCGTCGTTGCGCCAGGTGAATTCGAACGGCAGGCCCGTCTTCAGCCCCATCTCGCCCGCGGCGAGCCAGCGGCGACGCAGATCGCTTTCGGTGAGATAGGACTAGACGCGGTCGATCGGGCCGGGCAACAGGCGCTTGATCTCGATCGTGTCGGATCCGGTCTGCACGCCATGTTCGTCAAGCATCGCAACATCGCTCATCGTTCGTCTCCTTGGTCGTCGGTGTTGTTGGGGGCTCGGGCAGCATCCTCCTCGCGCAGGAGCCGTTCGAGGATATCGAGGCGATCGGTCCAGAAGCGCTGATAATGGGCGAGCCATTCGTGCGCGCCGGCGAGCGGGCCGGGATCGAGCCGGCAGACATGCGTGCGGCCGCGCACCTCGCGCCGGATCAGCCCGGCATGTTCGAGCGCCTTGATATGCTTGGACGCCGCCGCGAGCGAGATGGCGAAGGGCTGGGCCAGTTCGCCGACCGTGCGTTCGCCGCCCGAAAGCGTGCGCAGCATGCGCCGCCGTGTGGCGTCGCCAAGCGCGTGGAAGACGGTGTCGAGTTGCGGGGCTTCAAGTTCAACCATGTGGTTGAATATGCGCGCGCCGATTTCGAGAGTCAACCGATTGGTTGAATATTATTTGCGATCGCGGCTGGGCAGTAATTCGTCATGCCGGACCTGTTCCGGCATCCACCCTTCCGCGCGTGCTACGGCCTTGGAGTGCGCCTCCCGGTGGACCCCGGAACTAGTCCGGGGTGACGAAGAAAGAAGAAGGGGGAGTGCGCCGATAGCCGCACGTCTTTGGGACGTGCGGCATCGTGGCTTGGCGTGGACAAGCTTTTCGACCGGCGCTGTTCCATCACCTCTCGGTGCGGGAAGCTGCACGTCTGACCTTGGGCTTTGAATCCCGAGGATACCTACCTGCAAGCCTACCTTTGCGCGGTATCCGGTCTGCGGCTGCGGAATAAGGCGGGGATTACTCCCTCAGTGAAGAGCGTCGACCGCATAGCCACGGTACGCGACGCCGGCACATCCCTGGATCGCTCCAGGGACGAGGACGGAAAAGAGGCAGCGAAGTCTTCGACTAACAAGGCATCCGAGAGCTTCGCGCCGGTCGTTCCCCGTGTTGCCACGAGGATGGGCTCGGTTCCGCGACGTGGCCTTTGCCGAAGAACGGGAACGCGTGTACCTGTTTTGTTCTCATTTGTCAAGAGGGAAATGCCGCGCCGCGCGTGGGGCCCCGAAAGGTCATGGTTAAGCTTATTCAAAGGATTCGACAGTCTCTCCACCGAGGAATAATGTACCTCCGGTGATGATCCCATGATCATCGCGCTGCCGTGGCAATAAAGGCGGCACTGCTCTGTTTGGGGGGACGGGCCATGAAATTCAGCAATGTCGTTGTCGCGGCGGCCGTGTTGGCGCTGGCGTCAGGCGCGGCCTCCGCCGCGATCGTCATCGATCAGAGCAACGAGGGCGGGCCGATCGGTTTTTCCGTCATTCATCCAGGCGATGTCACCGAGCAGACCTTCACCGCCGGCCTGGCCGACAATGTCGGCGCCGGCGTCCATCTGGACCTGAATGGCGCGGAGGCGGCGGGCAACGTGACGCTTTCGATCTGGACGGGCACGGTCAACGACCTGGGCGCGACGATGCTCGCGTCGGGCACCGCCTTTGCCACGGCCGGCGACTGGGTCGATGTGATGTGGGGACAGATCAGCCTCACCGTCGGCCAGGTCTATAGCCTGCGCGCCACGAGCGATGTGAATCTGATCGTCGATGCCACGAACGGCTTCAACTATACGGCCGGCGACGTCTTCTATGACGGCGTGAATTTTGGTGCCTTGGGCTACGACCTCGATTTTCGCACCTACAGCAATATCACCCCCGCGCCCGAGCCGGCGAGCTGGGCCCTGATGCTGGGCGGTTTCGCCATGGTCGGCGGCGCGATGCGCGGCCGGAAGCGCGCCACCGTCCGCTTCGGCTAAAAGCGCGGGCCCGGGCGCCCGAACCGCCGCTTCGAAATTTCACATAGTCCGCGCATGCCAGCGACGGCGAAAATGGCTATGGTCGGCCGCGTTGTTCGCTGGAGATGAAGCCATGTCGACGATGCGCGCGATGATCGTTCCGCAACCCAATTCCCCCTTCCAACTGGTCGAGCGCGAGATGCCCGTACCCGGGCGCCACGAGGTGCTGGTGAAGGTGCAGGCGTGCGGCGTCTGCCACAGCGACTCGGTGACGGTCGGCGCGCTGTTTCCCGGCATCGAATATCCACGCGTACCGGGGCATGAGGTGATCGGCACGATCGCGGGGCTGGGCCCCGACACCGACGGCTGGAAGGTCGGCGAGCGGGTCGGGATCGGCTGGTTCCCGGGATCGTGCGGCTATTGCCTGCATTGCCGGCGCGGCGAGGCCTATGTCTGCGACAATGTCCATGGCGCGACCGGCGTGTCGCGCGACGGCGGTTATGCGACCCACATGATCGCGGACACATCCGCGCTGGCGCATGTTCCGGCCTCGCTGGATTCGGTCGAAGGCGCGCCCTTGATGTGCGCGGGGGTCACGACCTTCAACGCGATCCGCAATGCCGGCGCGAAGGCGGGCGAGCTGGTCGCGGTCCAGGGGATCGGCGGGCTCGGCCATCTCGGCATCCAGTTCGCGGCGAAGCTCGGTTTCCGCACGGTCGCGGTCAATCGCGGGCGCGACAAGGAGGCGCTGGCGCGCCAGCTCGGCGCGCTCGACTATATCGACAGCGAAGCGGACGATCCGGCCAAGGCACTGCAGGCGATGGGCGGCGCGAAGGCGATCATCGCCACCGTCACCAATGCCGACGCGATGCAGGCGATCGTCGGCGGCCTGGGCGCGGGCGGCACGATGATGCTGATCGGCGCGGCCGGCCCGATCACGATCAACCCGGTCGAACTGCTGCTGAAGAGCGCGGGCGTGCGCGGCTGGTATTCGGGCGTGGCGGCGGATTCGGAGGACACGTTGCTGTTCAGCGAGCTGCACAAGATCGCGTCGATGAACGAGATCTATCCGTTCGCCGAGGCGCAGGCGGCGTATGACCGGATGATGAGCGGGAAGGCGCGGTTCCGGGTGGTGCTCAAGATGGAGTGAGGGCGCGCGATCCGGGGAACGGCAGCGGCAAGGGAGCGTTGGTGCGGCCGTCCCATCAGGACTTCTTGGAGAGGATGTCATGAACAAGATCATCGCGGCTGTCCTGGCAGCCACCGTTGCCGTGAGCGGCATTTCAGCGGCGCAGGCGGCGGACGGGTGCGGCCCGGGTGGCCATCGCGGCTACCATGGCAATTGCCGGCCCAATCGCGGCCGCGGCCCGGTCGTCGTCGCACCGGGTCTGGTGGTCGGCAATTTCTATCGCGGCCACGGCTATTGGGATGGCCATCGTTACTATCAGCACCGCGAACGCTGGCACAACGGCTGGCGCTATCGCTGAGCGAAGAGGCGTCCTTTAGAGGATGCCGAAGGGCGGAGACGGGCTGGGCCTGTCTCCGCCTTTTTGCTGCTAGCGAGGCCAGCGGATCGTCGTGATATCGATCACGCGAAAGGGCAGGCCATCGTCGCCGCGCGGAGGCGACGCCCGTTCATATTTCATGATCAGCCCGCACGTCACATCGTCGATGGCGACCGGCCCGGTGGAGGCGAGGATGTGGCAATCCTCGATCTGCCCATCCTCGGCGATGAACCACGCTGCCTTTACCACCGCGCCCGGATAGGGCTTCGCCGCCGCACGGGCCTCGGCGCTGAAGAAGATCGCTTCCAGCGGAACCAGCCGGACCGCGCGCACGCTCCATTTGGTGGGATGGGCGGCGAGATCGCGGATGGTGGACTCCCGTGCGGCAACGATCGCGCGAATGTCCGGCGCGAGAGCGCCATCGGGGAAGCGCTGCAGATACAGACGATAGTCGGCGAGGCTGTTGGTCCGTGCGGCGCGGGCGCCCAGCGCGCGCTCGTCTAGATCGGCCGCGGCCTGGGCGACACCGGAGGCAGGAACGGGTGCAGGCGCGACGGCATCCTGGGTGGCGAGCGCGAGCCCGAGCAAAGCAAAGAACGGAAGAGGCATTGGCGGTTCCTGTGTCGGGTCGGCGTTGCTAGCCGCGCCAGTCGCTGAGCGCTTCATCATACGCGTCTTTCTCCCGGTCGCGATGATCCTCGAGCGCGGCGATCTCCGTGTCGCGCTTGCGCTCCAGCGCGCGGCGTTGCTCGCGGAGTTCGGCCTCACGTTTCGCCAAAGCCGCGAGGGCTTTGTCGTGGCGCGCTTCGGCGGCGGCTAGCGCCTTGTCGGCGCGGTCGAGCGCGGCGCGGCTGGGCCGGGGCGCGGGTTTGGGCGGCGGATCGGCGGCGGCGCGCTTCGCCGGGGGGCGGCGGGGCGCGGCCATTTCGAGCGCGGCGAACTGCTCGGCCTCGGTACCGCGCAGCACCTTGATGACCTTGCCGGGATCGGCGAGCGGGGCTTTGGTCAGCTTGGCATCGGTGACGATCTCGGCGCGACCGCTGGCGAACAGGTTGCGGTCCGCGCCCCACGCCTCGAGCGCCGCCTTCATCGTCGGTGCGGCGACATAGGCATCGTGGAAGCCGATGGCGGTTCGAAAGACTTTGAGCGCGCGGGCCATGCGGACTCAATCCGCGACCGGCTTGTTGGCTCCCGGACCTTTGCGGGGCCGGACGCGGCTGTCAGGCTCCGGCGACTTGCCTATTTAGGCAATAGAGGCGCCCCACCCTCCGCTGATAGGGCGAAAAGCCTGGGGGCGATACGCCGCCCCGCAGCTATTTGGGGGTGTAGCATGAAGTTTCGTATCCTTGCCGCGATCTGCGGCGCGAGCCTGGCGTGCGGGGCCGCGCAGGCGCAGAACCTGCTTACCAACGGCAGCTTCGAACTGTTCGATGCGGATCACCCGTACGTCCCCGACGGGAACGATACGGACACATTCAATCCGGGCAGCACGGGCATCCTCGGCTGGACGGTGACCGCAGGGACCAACATCTCAGTGGACGGGCCGACCAATCCGTTCGGCGAGATCGCCTCGGACGGCAGCTACAGCCTCGACCTGACCGGTTATGCCGACAGCAATCCGTTCGGCGGGGTCAGCCAATCGATCGCGACCGTCGCGGGCCAGCATTATCGGCTGACCTTCGACCTCGGCAACAACGTGCATTACGTCAACGAGGCTTACGACCTCGCCATCCTGGCTTCGGCCGGCGCCACGTCGCAGACCTTCACCAATCCGGTCTACCAGCAGAGCTTCAACCCGGTGGTATCGTGGGCGACCGAAACGATGGATTTCGTCGCAACCGGCAGCAGCACCTTGATCACGCTGCATGGCGGCATCAGCGGCGCAAATCAGGCCGCGATCGGGCTCGACAATGTGAGCGTGGTCCAGCTCGACAGCAGCGCCGCGCCCGAACCGGCAAGCTGGGCGCTGATGCTGGGCGGGTTCGGCATGGTCGGCGGCGCGCTGCGCAGCCGCAAGCGGGCGGCCGTCAGCTTCGGCTAAAGTTCCTCCCCCAAGAGGGCGTAAGAGCGCCGCCGGGCCCCAGGGTTCGGCGGCGCTTTTCGTTTGGGGATGGCCCGACAAGCGCCGCAATCGCCGCCCCCAATGGCGGGACAGACAACCGGGCGGCCTTCGTCGGTTCACTATAATGTATCAATGGTGCAATAGCCGCGATCTGGTAAAGCGCTGTTAACCGCCGGTCTGTTTTGTGGCGTATTGTGGGGGAATTACCGTGAACAAGCTTCTTTGCGCGTGCGCCGCAGCGGCGTTGACTATTGGTGCCGCAAGCGGCGCCGCCGCCCAGGTCGTCAATTTCGAAGACAACCCGGCCCAGAACCCGAACCAAACGGTCGTCAGCGACGGTTACGCTTTCTCGCAGGACAATTGCTGCCAATATAGCTGGGCCCACGGCCAGAACAGCGACAACGGGACGACCTACCTGATCTATTCCGAGGGTCCGACCGTCATGACCAAGATCGGCGGCGGCACGTTCGATGTCAGCAACCTGGATGCCGGCCTGTCTTTCTATGCCGACACCAACGGCTTCAGCCTGAACCTGACCGGCACGCGCGCCGACAGCAGCACCGTGACGGCCTCGCTGACCCTCGATTTCTTCTTCCAGACCTACACGTTGAGCGGCTTCAACAATCTCGTGTCGCTGTCCTTCTCCAACGATCCGGAAGGCTATATCGCGCTCGACAATATCAATGGCAGCGGGGGCACGTCACCCGCGCCCGAGCCGGCGAGCTGGGCGCTGATGCTCGGCGGCTTCGGCATGGTCGGCGGTGCGCTGCGCAGCCGCCGCAAGGCCGCCGTCAGCTTCGGCTGAGATCGTCGGACAAGGTGGATAAAGCGCCGTCGCACCTTCGGGTGCGGCGGCGTTTTGCTTTTGCGGTCAGGCTGCGGATTCCTGGTGGCGAGCGAATATGGCGACTGAAATTGCCGCCCGCTGATTTGCACTAACTTCGGCATCGCAAGAAGCGGCAGGATTGCGCGACCGGTGGTTTCATGGGACCTTCCTTGCCGTGGCAGGGACGGGGGACTCCAATGCCGTATCCACGAGCGCATTATTTCGTTCTGATCGTGCTGGCGGTGATCGCGGCGGGCTTCTGGCCCAGCTATTTCAGCGTCGCGGGCGCGGTGCCCTGGCAATTCCACGCGCACGGTATCGCGGCCAGCATCTGGGTGTGCATGGTGGCGGCGCAAAGCTGGACCGCGCACCACAAAGGGCAATTGGCGGTGCATCGCGCGATCGGCATGGCGAGCCTGTTCCTGTTCCCGTTCCTGATCGCGGGCCTGTTCGCGATCATCGACTTCACCGGCAAATCCTATGTCGCGAACCACGACCCGGTGCGCGTCATGCTCGGCGGCGCGTTCCTGACGGGGGTGGCGCTGGGCGCGGCCGCCTATGTCACGGTCTTTTATCGCGCACTCAGATATCGGCGGTAGGTGTGGATCCATGCCGGCTATATGCTGACGACGCCGCTGATCCTGTTCGAATCGCCGTTCAGCCGCGTGCTGAACATGTTCGTGCCGCCCTTCATCGTGCGCGGACCGGCGGACTTCGGGTGGATCCTGCCCTCGATCCTGTGGTCGATGGCGCTTGAGATCGCGGTGATTGCGCTGCTCTGGCTCCGCTATCGTGGCAAGGCGACGCCGTTCCTGGTGGCGGGCGGGTTCATCGCGGCGCAGATGGTGGCGATGGGCCTGCTCAGCGATCTGCCGATGCTGAAGCTGGTGCTGGTGGCGATCGGCAACGCGCCGAGCGCCGCGCTGTGGCTGACCGGCTTCGCGATCGGCGCGCTGACCAGCTGGAGCGGATGGCAGGCGGGCAAAAGGCGCGCGGCGCGGATCAAGGCGGCGGTGGCGCCGGCGTGATGCGGTACGCGTGGATGGCGGGATCGGTTTAAGGCCGCCGCCAGGGCATGGAAGAATTAGATATCGTGTCCCCGGAATTCCCCGGCGCTGTCGGCGGCATGGCGGTTGCGAGTCAAATCGGATGCATTTTTCTCGCGGATTCAACCCTCTACGCTTGAGATAAGTGCGCGCCTGCGCCAAGCCGGCCGATGAGGCACGCCGCTGGGGAGCGGTACGGGGAGCAGTGCGTGAGTACGATCAACGGCACGGCCGGCAACGACACGATCAACGGCACAATATATGCCGACACGATCCACGGCGGCGACGGCAATGACACGATCAGCGCCGACGATGGCAGCGGCGGTTACTCCCCGGAGAGCGGCAACGACCATCTTTATGGCGATGGCGGCGACGACACGCTTTACGCCCCCGCGTACCGGAACGGCGTGCTCGACGGCGGTGACGGCAACGACCATATCGTGGCCGGGAACGGCGGCCACCAAACGCTGATCGGCGGGGCCGGCAGCGACCTGATCGAGGGCAGCGGCGGCGATTATATCGTCGGCTATGGCGGGCCGGGCCATCCGTCGAACAGCGATCACGACACGCTGAACGGTAGCATCGGTAACGACGTCATCGTCGCGCATCTGGGCGACACGATCAACGGCGGGCCCAATTTCTATTGGGATACGGACACGCTGATCCTGTACGGCGATACCGCGACCGAGGGGCTGACCGCGAACTTCATGGATCTGGCGCTCGGCGCCACCAAGACGATCGGCGGCAGCCCGATCACCAGCATCGAATATATAAGCTTCCTCAGCCTCACCAATTTCGACGACAATGTCACGGCCGGGATCGTCCCGCCGGATCGCTATTCCGCGGGCGTGACGATGCTGGGGCTCGACGGCAACGATACGCTGACGGGCACCTATGCGGTCGACACGATCTCCGGCGGCAACGGCAACGACGTCATTTATGGGGGCACCATAGACACGGGCTTTTTCGTGCCGCCGTCGAAGGATCAGCTGAGCGGCGATGACGGCGACGACATCATCCATGCCGGCACGAAGCCCGTGATGGAATCCGGCGGCAATGGCGATGACGCGCTCTACGGCGGCGAGGGCCACGACGATCTATACGGCGGCAGCGGCGCGGATATGCTGAGCGGCGGTACCGGCAACGACCATCTTTACGGCCAGTCGGCGAACGGCGGAGCCGATGGCGCGGACTCGCTCAGCGCGGGCGACGGATCCGATTATCTGCAGGGCAATGCCGGCAACGACACGCTGGACGGCGGGCTGGGATCGGACCGGATCAACGGCGGCGCGGACAATGACACGATCGTCGCCGGCGACGGCAACGATACGGTCAACGGCAACCTCGGCAACGACACGATCGATGGCGGCGCCGGTCAGGATTCCCTGCGCGGCGGCAAGGACGACGACCTGATCGCGGGCGGCGACGGTGACGACACGCTGTTGGGCGACCTTGGCAACGATACGCTGGAAGGCGGCCATGGCCAGGACGTGATGACCGGCGGCGGCGGCGCGGACCTGTTCGTGTTCAACCGCTTCGCCGGATCAACCGGCGATACGAGCCCGACCAGCCCGCTGACCGACGAGATCACCGATTTCGTCCAGGGCAGCGACAAGATCGAACTCGCCTTCGTGCCGACCGCGATCCTGACCGGATCCTCGGTCGACGCCGCGCACGCGATCACCGACGCGCATGCGCTGATGAGCGGGCATGCGGGCTCCCACGAAGTCGCGGCGATGCAGGTCGGCGGCGATACCTATCTGGTGTCGTCGGGGTCGGGCGGGTCGGACCTGGCCGAGCTGGCGATCAAGCTGGACGGGGTGAATGCGGGCACGATGACGACGAGCGATTTCGTTTAGGCGGCGCAGGGCGTTTCGCGCATTAAGTGCACTGTCACCGTAATTCGCCACCGTAATTCGCAAAGCGGGGAACAGCACTATTGCGGCGGATCAGTTGGGTACTGTGTCACCGTAATCCCAGCCAAGCGAACCTTGATAGCGGCTGTTCTGCCTTCGGCTTAGTAGCGGGTGTTGCGGCGTCTCAGGGATTGTTACGCACTCGACTCTTTTCAGGGTCATGCTACCGTAGCTTAACGGCTTGGTTCGTCGCGATGCCGAACGTCCGTGGCCGATTGGTATTTTTATGAAAAAGCTGGTTCTCGCGGCAGTTATCGCCCTCGCCGCCGCATCGGCTGCGCAGGCGACCACTTTCCTATTCTCCATCAACCACGGCGGCACGAACGAAATCAGCGGCACAATCGACGGCCTCGTCGAGGGCAATAATTCGCTCGCTTCGCTGATCGTCAGGATCGGCTCGTCTCCGGTTCCGGGACACCCAAGTCTTTACTTCGCCGGGACGGACACGCTCTTCTCTGCCAATGGCACAATCACCGTTACGAACGGCAAGATTACGTATGCCACTGGTTACACGTCTTATTATGCCGCAACATTGTATTTCGGATCGAATCCATACGGCAATACGTCTTTCCCAGGCCTGAGTTGGAGCGGGGGGCATGTCACCTCCCCGGTGGCAAATTATTTTCCCGCAGTCGCGGCCCCAGCCGCAGTGCCGGAGCCCGGCACCTATTTGCTGATGATCGGCGGCTTTGGCCTGATCGGTGGCATGATGCGCCGGAAGAAGGCCGCGATCAGCTTCGCCTAGATTTCCTGCCCCAAGGGGAAGCAGAGCGTCGCCGGGCCTTGGGGGTTCGGCGGCGCTTTTTGCTGCAAATAGTATCGCGGCGGATGCCCCGCGATCAGATCGGGGGCGGCCTACTTAGCTACAGCCGTCGCAGCCCCGCCGCCACCCGACGCCGGTGCGTTCTCGGCCTGACGGATGAAGACCTCCTTGTCGATCTTCTCGAAGGCGTCCTTGTAGACCTGCGGATCGAGGATCGCGTCTTCGTCGGAGTTGGCGGCATATTGGTTGTTCTTCACCTTCGCCATGACGAAGTTGAGGCGAACGCGCGTGCCCTGCCCGCGCTCTTCGATGAAGGCGGTCACAACGGGGTTCTTCTTGGACGAGCCGAAGCCGACGAACGGCACCCATGTCATATGGCGTTCGCTCGTGCCGATCGCGGTGAGAAGCCCCGTTTCTTTATCCGCCGAGCCGATGCGGAAACCCGAATCCTGCAGCACTGTAACGACAGAGGCGAACACGACGTTCTTCGACGCTTCGAAGCTGTGCGACTGAATCTGCTGGAGTTCGAGGCCGCTCAACTGCGGCGGCTTCTTGGCGTCAGCACCGGTCGCAACCAACGCCCCCGCCATCATCACGCCACCCATCATATATTTGATCATATCATCCTCCCCAGGATCAGAACGAACTGCTGCGGCTCTTGAAATCGACGACCTTCTTGTCCGGTCCGAACTTGATGATCAGCGTCATGGTGCGCTGCGTTTCGGACGAATGGCTTTTGGATTTGCCGAAGCCCAATCCGCCGCCGCCGCCGACACCGCCGCCGCCAGCGCCGACGAGCATGCCGATCGAGAAACCGGAACTGCCGCTGCTGGTGACGGTCGCCTGGCGATCATAGACCCAGACTTCCTGCCCCTGCCCGTCGAGCGTGGTGATGTTGGGCGCACCGAAGGCGGTGATGACGTCTTCCTGCGTGGTCGTGCCAACGTGCAGGGTCATCTGCGCCATGCCGTGCGTCAGCGTGTTCTGCGAGTCGTCGCTATCGCGATCTTTCGCGAGCGCGGGCGACGCGAAAAGCGCAATCACGGCAGCCGCCGTGGCGATGATTTTCATTAGCCCCTCCTGTGCAGATCCCCCGATCTGCTTGGGATCATTTGATCCTTGTTGGAGGTGGGCGTCAAGCGGGGAGGTCTGACGAGATAAGTGCACTGTCACCGTAAATGCACGGTATTGCGAATGCTAATCATTCGCAATACTAGGATTGAGAAATAAGCTTCGCCATTACCGCCATCTGGGCTTTGCTTAACTCGCGAAGCTCTTGCTCCATCACGAGCAGGCGCGCCGACAACTCGCGAACGAGATCATTCTGCCCGCTCTCGTCTTTGCCTTCTGAACGACGCAAGCCAGTAGATTGAATCAATCCCGCCTCGGGCTTCCGCCGCAGGGCCTTCTCGGCGGCTTCTCGCATACGCAATGAGACCCACGACCCAATCTTCATGCCCTCTTGACGCGCCGCATCTCTCATCAACGCAATCGCTTCTGCCTCAACACCTTTCAGGGTGTACTGGCGCCGACTGGCCCGATCCGGATCGGGCTCAGACGCACTGGCGCAATCAGAGCCACCCGCACGCTCTGCGTCCAACATGATTTCCTCCATTTAAAGCAAGAACATGACGCCGAAAGCTTCGTTCCGTCTCAGCGAAAGCGAGAGACAATTTTGTCTCTCGCTTGTTCATTGTATTGTTCCTTTAAAGGCAAACTGATTGGACCCCTTGTCAATCGACCAAGGACCCCAACAGCGCTAAACCGTGTTAAAATTACGTTAAAACGTGAAAAAGGACCCCATTGGCACCCTTGGCAGGTGACTGCCAAAACTATAGTACGGTATGCAGGGGGAAGGGGCAGCGCGGGGATCATATCAGTAAAGGGGGGCCGTTCATGCCCACGGAAATCGACGCCGCTACCACCCTCGACCGACCTCCTCTGTTTTCAGAGATCGAGCACCGATTGGCAGATGCCTGCCGTCGGCTGGTCGCCCTGTGCAGCCATAACAGCGCTGAAGGGCAAGAGCTCCAAGATAAATTCTTGCCAGCAATTTCTAAAATAAACCAAGTGGTCATCGGACCTCTTGAGGCTAATTTTGGCGCATTTGTTGCGATCGAGGACGTGCTCTATCTTAAAGAAGAGCCGGTTATTGAACTGTTCCGTATCGTTCTTAGTGACATTGCTTCGCAGCTGAAGGCTGGAAGGACGATCAGCGCAGCTGAGATCCCGGCTTTGTTGGAGCGGGCTCTCATGGACTATGTGCTGCACGAACTCCGCCACCAAAGCCAAGGCGTCGGAGATTATGGCGATTTCAAGCTCGCAAAATCGATTGCCGGTCGTCGTTTCATGGCTGAGATGGACGTTCAGGCTGATCGCGACGCAGCGTTCGCATTCAGCATGTTGTACACGCATGGCAACAGCCGCGCCGAATTTCTCGAATGCTTTCGTGAAGCACTGTTTCTATCTAGTGCTTATTATTTCAGGATTTTCCCGCCGACGCCGTCCCGGCTTGATAAGCAGGAGCGCGTGGCGGCCGTGATGCTCATGAGCGCTCGACTTGCCGTTATCCGCGATTTTAATGAACTTGTAGAGCGACCCGATCTCCCACTCGACAGCCCCCTAATCGCGAAAATTTCTACCGCACAGTCGACTCTCGCGATTTTCCAAGGCCAGCCCAATGTTCGACTGCTCGGAGCAGCAAACGACGCGGCAGTTGGATTGTTGGTACGGCAGCTAGACCGCAGTCAGTTCGACGATGCGCTCGAAACGTCCATCTCATTGGCGGATCAGCTCGGGCTGCTGCCCGATAATTGATTACTCCGCCGCCACAGCCTCGCTTTTATGCTCCAGCAGCGGCTTGAGATACGCGCCCGTATAAGACCGCTTCTCCTTCACCACCTGCTCGGGTGTGCCGACCGCGACGATCTCGCCGCCCTTGTCGCCGCCCTCCGGCCCCAGGTCGATGATCCAATCGGCGGTCTTGATGACCTCCAGGTTGTGCTCGATCACGACGACGGTGTTGCCCTGTTCGACCAAAGCATGGAGCACCTCCAGCAACTTGCGCACGTCCTCGAAATGCAGGCCCGTCGTAGGCTCGTCGAGAATGTAGAGCGTGTTGCCGGTGGCGCGGCGGCTGAGTTCCTTGGCGAGCTTGACGCGTTGCGCCTCGCCGCCTGAGAGCGTCGTCGCCTGCTGGCCGACCTTGACGTAGCCGAGGCCGACTTCCTGCAGCATCGCCATCTTGTCGCGGATGCTGGGCACCGCCTTGAAGAATTCGACCGCATCCTCGACCGTCATGTCGAGCACGTCGGCGATGCTCTTGTCGCGGAACTTCACCTCCAGCGTTTCGCGATTGTAGCGCTGGCCGTGGCAGACGTCGCAGGTGACGTAGACGTCGGGCAGAAAGTGCATCTCGATCTTGAGCACGCCGTCGCCCTGGCACGCCTCGCAGCGGCCGCCCTTCACATTGAAGCTGAAGCGGCCGGGCTTGTAGCCGCGCGCCTGGCTTTCGGGCAGGCCGGCGAACCAATCGCGGATCAGGGTGAAGCTGCCGGTGTAGGTGGCGGGGTTGGAGCGCGGGGTGCGGCCGATCGGCGACTGATCGATGTCGATCACCTTGTCGAGATATTGCAGCCCCTCGATCTTTTCGTGATGGCCGGCGAGCATGCGCGCGCCGTTCAATTGGCGCGCGGCGCTGGCGTAGAGCGTGTCGATGGTGAAGGTCGACTTGCCCGATCCGGAGACGCCGGTGATGCAGGTGAAGGTGCCGAGCGGGATCGAGGCGGTGACATCCTTGAGGTTGTTGGCGCGCGCGCCCTTGACGGTGAGCTTCTTGCCGTTGCCCTTGCGGCGCGCGTCGGGGAGCGGGACCATGCGACGGCCGGTGAGATAATCGGCGGTGAGGCTGTTGGTGTTGGCGAGCACATCCGCGAGCGTGCCCGCGGCGACGACCTCGCCGCCATGGACGCCCGCGCCGGGGCCCATATCGATCACATAATCGGCGGTGCGGATCGCATCCTCGTCATGTTCGACGACGATCACGGTATTGCCGAGATCGCGCAGGCGGCGGAGCGTGACGATCAGCCGTTCATTGTCGCGCTGGTGGAGGCCGATCGAGGGTTCGTCGAGCACGTAGAGCACGCCCGACAGGCCGGAGCCGATCTGGGAGGCCAAGCGGATGCGCTGGCTCTCGCCGCCGGAGAGCGTGCCGCTGGTGCGATCGAGATTGAGATAATCGAGGCCGACATTGTCGAGGAAGCCGAGGCGTTCGACGATTTCCTTGAGGATCGGGGTCGCGATCTGGGTCTGCTGGGTGTTGAGATGCTCCGGCATCGCGCGGAAGAAAGCGAGCGCGGGGCCGACCGAGCGGCGGGTCGACATCGAAATGTCCTCGCCCGCGATCTTGACCGCGAGCGCCTCCGGCTTGAGGCGCGCGCCGTGGCAGACTTCGCACGCCGCGGCGGACTGGTACTTCGAAAGCTCCTCGCGCATCCACGCGCTCTCGGTCGAGAGCATGCGGCGTTCGAGATTGCCGAGCACGCCTTCGAACGCCTTGTTGACGGTGTAGCTCTTGCGCCCGTCGACGAAGGTGAGCGGGATCGCCCGGCCCTGCGTGCCGGTGAGGATGACGGCGCGCTGTTCGTCGGTCAGCTCGTTGAACGGCTGATCGAGGGTGAAATCGTAGGCCGAAGCGAGGCTGGCGAGGACCTGCATGTAATAAGGGCTGGGCGGCTGGGATTTGGCCCAGGGCACGATCGCGCCCTTCTTGAGCGAGAGATGCTCGTTGGGGACGACCAGCTGCGGGTCGAAATAGAGTTTCTCGCCAAGGCCGTCGCAGGCTGGGCAGGCGCCCTGGGGGGCGTTGAAGGAGAAGAGGCGCGGCTCGATCTCGGCGATGGTGAAGCCGGAGACGGGGCAGGCGAATTTCTCGGAGAAGACGATGCGGTTGGCGGGGATGCCGGCGCCCTTGAGATTGCCGGTGCTGCCCTCCTCATCCTCACGGCCGGGCACGACACCGTCGGCCAGATCGATGTAGACGAGCCCGTCCGTCAGCTTGAGCGCGGTTTCGAAGCTTTGGGCGAGACGGGTCTCGATGCCTTCGCGGATGGCGAGGCGATCGACCACGATCTCGATGTCGTGCTTGAACTTCTTGTCGAGCGCGGGGGCTTCCTCGATCTCGTAAAAGGTGCCGTCGATGCGGACGCGGGTGAAGCCCGCGCGCTGCCATTCGAGCAATTCCTTCTTATATTCGCCCTTGCGGCCGACGACGGCGGGGGCGAGCAGATAGAAGCGCGTGCCTTCGGGCAGCAGCATTACGCGATCGACCATCTGGCTGACGGTCTGCGCGCTGATCGGCAGGCCGGTGACGGGCGAATAAGGCACGCCGACGCGCGCCCACAGCAGGCGCATATAATCGTAGATTTCGGTGACGGTGGCGACGGTCGAGCGCGGATTGCGGCTGGTCGTCTTCTGCTCGATCGAGATTGCGGGCGAGAGGCCCTCGATATGCTCGACATCGGGCTTCTGCATCAGCTCGAGGAACTGGCGGGCGTAGGCCGAAAGGGACTCGACGTAGCGGCGCTGGCCTTCGGCATAGATCGTGTCGAAGGCGAGGCTGGACTTGCCCGAACCCGACAGGCCGGTGATGACCGTCAGCGTCTCACGCGGAATGTCGACATTCACGCCCTTGAGGTTGTGCTCGCGGGCACCACGGACTTTTATGTGAGTCAGCATTGGGAACACCCATGCTTACAGATATGGGTCAGGCTCATAAAGCGAGTTTGTTCCAGCTTTGTTCGGATAGCAAGCGCACCCAGCACCGGCGTACCGGAGATGGGAACGAGGATCGCCTAGCACAAGTTGCTGACAGCGTGTTGGCAGCAGGCATGTCAGCAGGATGGCGGGACGGCTGGCGCTTACTTCGTGTCGCCCGCGGCCGGCGCGTTCATGACATAGCAGACCACATCGAACAGCTGCAGCCCGTGCTCGTCGCTGACCTCGACGTGCAGTTCCTGCCCGTCCCACAGCACCTCGGGTTCGTCGGCCATGAGGACGCCCGCATGGCGGATCGCCTCGACGCGCGCGGCCGCCTTGTCGGGCAGTTCGACCCCCACGCTGTCGCGATGCGTGGAGCCGTCCTTGGTGTGGAAGAAGTATTGCATCGACCAAGAATGCGCCGGCGCGCTTTCGGTTGCGACAAAGGGCGGTTTCGTCGTGAGGCTGTCTACGGGATCAGCTTGATCGCATCGCCATAGCGGATCGTGAGCACAGGCTGCCCGAAGCGATTCTCCACGTCGATCCGGTGGGACAGGTTCAGGCTGCCTTTGCGAACGCTTTCGGCGATCATCTCGCGGGCCTCGGCGATGGCCGCCTCGCGCGCCGCATCGTCATCCGGCAAGTCCCGGCCTTCAAGGTCGGGAACATCCAGGCCGTTGAACAGGTGGAAGAAATAGCGCCCCATCGGCGCAGAATGCCGCCGGCTCCGGAACGATACCATAACCTATGCTAATGCGGACGCGATCAGATCGTCTTGCAATAAGCCGGCGCGTCGGCGGCCCTGCAGAAATCGGGTTTGATGCCCGTCGTTTTCCAATAGCGGGTCAGGCCGAGCGCATCGGCGGCGGCGGCGAAGCCTGGATCGGCGCGCGCGCCGGCCAAAGCGGGGGTCATCAGCGCCTGGCGCGACGCGGTGAGCGAACCGTTGTCGATCGCGGCCTTGAGCGCCTGCGCGTTGGCGCCGAGCGCGCCGAGCAGGGTGATCTTGGTCCGGGCATTGAATGGCGTGAAGCCGCTGCCGACGAGTGCGGTTGCGGCGTCCGCCTTGGCCCGGGCATCACCCGACGCGAGCGCCTTAAGCGCCGTCATGTAGACCGTGCGCGACTTGGGTGAGAGGCCTTCCGCGGGCAGCGCCGCCAGCAGCGTGACGGCCTGGGCATAATCGTGCGTCGACGCGGCGGCCACGACCTTGACCGCGTCCTGCATACCCGGCTCCTCGATCAGATCGGCGAAGGCGGCGGCATGCTTGGCCGATTCATCGGCATCGCCCTTTTCGCTCAGCACCAGCGCGAGCGACCATTGCGAACCGGGATTGAGCGCGAGCACGTCGATGCCGCGGCGATATTCGCCGATCGCATCCTGGGTGCGGCCGACCTCTTCGAGGAAGCCGCCATAATAATGATGCTCGCACCCGCAGGCGAGCGCGCGCGCCTTGAGCGCCTTTTGCAGCAGAGCCTCGCGCGCAAGCAGATCGCCGCGCGGCAGCAGGAAGCTATTGTTGGAAAGCGCCTGGCTGTTGGTGGGATCGAGCGCGATCGCCTTGTCGCCGGCGCTCTGCGCCTCGTCGTGCAATTGGCGATCGTCGACATTGGTTTCGTAGCGGATGCCGAGGATCGCATCCTGGATCGCCGACCAACCGAACGAGAAATCGGGCGCGGCAGCGACGACCTTGCGGGCCGCGTCGAGCGCTTTGGTCGGCGCATCCTCCAGCTCGGTATTGTGGCAATATTGGAGATAGGAGGTCAGGATCGGATCGGGCAGGGGCTTGGGATAGGTCGAGGCGCCGAACAAACCGCACCGGACGAGGTTGCCGGCATCGATCGCGATCATGCGCGGCACCCGCGCTGCCTGAGCGGCATCATAACTGAATGTGTTCGACCAGAGCGTCGCGCCGGAACGTTCGTTGGTGAGCCGCGCGATCACGCGGATCTTGTCGCCGTCGCGGCGGATCGTGCCGCCGAGCGTGTAAGCCGGCGCGGTGCCCGGCGGCGGCGCGGCGGCGGTAGAGACGCCGACGACGCCGTCGTCGCTGAACGCGGCAATGACCTCGTCGCGCATCGCATCCGGCATGGTCGCGGGCAGATCGGGCGAGAGGCGTTGGAAGCCGGTCCAGCGCACCTCCATCGAATGTTCGGCCCTGGGCTGGCTGCCGCGCAGGAAGAACCAGGATCCGCCCGCGATGGCGAGCAGGACGAGCACCGCGGCCGCGACCGCGATCAGGCTGCCGGCGCTGAAGCCGCGATGCGGTGGCGCGGGCGGCGGGGCAGCGCGGGCGGTGGCCGGACGCGGCGCGGGCGCCGGCGTGGGATTGGCTTCTTCGGCGTCGTCGGCGGCCCGGAGCGTGGCCACGCGCGCGACCAACGCGTCGATCGATTTGTCCCAATCCTCGAACAGATCGATCCACTGGCGCGTCGCCAGTTCGTAGGCGAAGGCGTCGCCCGGTTCGACATCCTCGATCCGCAGCGCGAGCATCGGCACGTGGAAACGGCTGACGAGCGACATCTCCTTCTTGATCTCGTCGCTGTTGTTGGCGCGATCGGAGAAGACCAGAACCATCGCGCGGGCGGTGCGGATCGCACGGACGATCGCTTCCTGATAATTCTCGCCGGGCTGGACGTCGCGGCAGGCGATCCAGCAATCGACCCCACGCCGCTCGAGCGCCTCGCACACGGCGAGCGCGTCCTTGCGGTCGCTGGTCGCGTAGCTGATGAAGACCGGCCGCATCAGCCGCCGCGCTCGATCGCAATGCGCATCATTTCCCCCCCGGCCAGCGCGCGCTGTGACGACGACGTTACGGTGCCCTTCACCGCTTGGGAAGATGTTGGCACCGGCGCGGCCCGAACAAATTTGATCGGCGCCCGGGAGGCGGGCCGCCCTTGTGGTCGTTCCGGGCGCGCACCATCTGCGGCGGGCATAAGCGGGACGTCATCCCGCACGCCACCACAGGGAGTCTTCCATGCTTTCGCTTTACGATGTCAGCGTTCCCGTCTTCATCCGCGCGCTCGAGAATATGGGCGCCTTCCTCGACAAGGGCGCGGCGCATTTCGCCGAAGCGGGACGGCCGGAAAGCGAATTGACCACCGCGCGCCTGTATGAGGACATGGCGCCGCTGGTTGCGCAGATCCAGCGCGCGAGCGACAGCGCCAAGGGGCTGGCCGTGCGCGTCGGCGGCGTCGAGAATGTCGCCATGCCCGACGAGGAAGTGACGATCGCCGACCTGAAGGCGCGCATCGCCAAGACCATCGCCTTCCTCAAAGCCACGCCGCGCGACGGCTTCGACGGCAAGGAGGACGCAGCGGTCGAGGTGAAGACACCGAACCGCACGATGGTCTTCACCGGCAAATCCTATGTGCTGGGCTTCGCGATCCCCAACTTCTTCTTCCACGTCACCACCGCTTATGCGCTGCTGCGCAAGGAAGGCGTGCCGGTCGGGAAGATGGATTATCTCGGCGGGGTCGAGACGAAGCCGAACTGAGACCCGCATGGACAGCAAAGCAAGCGCGGGTTAGCCCGACGGCAACCTGGGGGTTCCCATGCCGTTTGCTTTCGCGCTCGCTTTGCTGGCCGATGCCGCCGTCGCGCCGCCGCGCACCTTCGTGATGCCGCCCAAGGCGGCGCCGGTGACGGGCGAGATTCATCAGGTGCTGCTGGGGCCATTGTTCAGGCAGGACTATTTCTGCGTCGAACATTGGTATGGCCAGCTCGATTATGCGGGCGACGCGCTCGGCACCGATTGCATGATCGGCGGCGGGCTCGACGGGCGCACCGGCTATCTGAAACCCTATCGCACCACCGGCAAAACCAATGCCGACTGGTATGGCTGGCATGCCGAGGTGCTGGCGCCGGTCGACGGGATCGTGATCGGCGTGCTCGCCAAAGCCGACGACAATGTGCCGGGCACGATGGGCAAGCCACCCGCCGCGATGCTGCAATTCCGCACCGACGACGGCATCATCATCGTCTACGGCCATGTCACCGACATAAAGGTGAAGGTGGGCGATCGGGTGAAGCGCGGCGAGGTGGTCGCGCTCGACGGCAATAACGGCATGGCGCGCGCGCCGCACATCCATGTCGGCGCCTATGTCGCGGCCACCGCCGAGCCGCTGCAGATCCGCTGGGACCAGCGCGCGATGGCCGAGGTGCTGGGTAAAGAGAATTGAGGATGGCGAGTTGGGGGAATGCGCCTCTATAGCCGATCCGATGTCGCTCTATTCGCTCGCTCGCCCCTGGCTGTTCACGCTCGATCCGGAACGCGCGCACAATCTCGCCTTCCTCGGCCTGAAGGCACTGCCGGTTCGGACGGTAAAGCATGATCCGATCCTGGCAGTCGCGCTCGCCGGCCTGAACTTTCCCAGCCCCGTCGGCCTCGCCGCGGGGCTCGACAAGGATGCGAAGGCCCCCGACGCGCTGCTCGCGCTCGGCTTCGGCTTCGTCGAGGTCGGCACGGTCACGCCGCTACCGCAGACGGGCAATCCCAGGCCGCGCCTGTTCCGGCTGCCGGAGGACGAGGCGATCATCAACCGGATGGGCTTCAACAATGCCGGCCAGGCCGCCGCGCTCAAACGGCTGCGGCGGCGTCGCGGAAGGCCCGGCATCGTCGGGGTCAATATCGGCGCCAACAAGGATGCGGCCGATCGCATCGCCGATTATGCGACGGGCGTGGCGGCGATGGCGCCGGTCGCCGATTATCTGACGGTCAACATCTCCTCGCCCAACACGCCCGGGCTGCGCGCGCTGCAGGACGAGGCCGCGCTCGATGCCCTGCTCGAAGCGGTAATGGCGGCGCGGCCTGCCGGTGGCCCGCCGATCTTCCTCAAGGTCGCGCCCGACCTCGAGCCCGCCGATGTCGACGCGATATCGCGCGTCGCGATCGATCGCGGGATCGACGCGCTGATCGTCAGCAATACCACCGTTTCGCGCCCGCCGCTCGAAAGCCTCGACGCGCATCAGATGGGCGGCCTGTCGGGCGCGCCGCTCAAAAGCCTCGCGCTCGAACGGCTGCGCGATTTCCGGCGCGCGACCGGAGACGCGCTGCCGCTGATCGCGGCGGGCGGCATCGCCAGCGGCGCGGATGCCTTTGCCCGGATCAAGGCCGGGGCAAGCCTGGTCCAGATCTATACCGCGTTGATCTATCAGGGACCTTACTTGCCGCGCCGGATCGAAAGTGAACTGGCAGCGTTGTTACGATCGGAAGGCCACTCGAGTATCCGTTCGGCCATCGGTTCGGACAATCGCTGACCGCCCTGACGAAGGGTGGCGTCGAGGAGAGATACGATCATGGGCCACAAGCCGATCGAAGCGCCCGCTTTGTTCAGCCTGAGCCTGTTTCTCGGCCTCAATTATGTGGTCGGCTATTGCATCGGCCATCTGCTCACCGGATCCGAAATCGGCGCGGGCGCGATCGCGCTGGTGACGCCGTGCCTGACCCTGCTTGGCCTGGCGCTGTTCGGTGGGCGGAGCGGGGAGGCAGACCAGAAGGGCCCCATTATCGACTAAGCGATCCGTCATGCCGGACTTGTTCCGGCATCCACCGGGCGGCACAAATCCCGGATGCGGGAACGGCAACCGTGCGTCTACATGCTAGCCAGCGGCTATAACGGCACGCTCTATGTTGGCATGACTTCGGACCTTGGCGCGCGTGTCGCGCAGCACCGAACGGGCGCGCACGACGGCTTCACCAAACGCCATGATGTGAAGCAATTGGTCTGGTACGAACTGACCGACCAGATGACCGATGCGATCGCATCCGAAAAACGCATCAAGAAATGGCCGCGCGACTGGAAAAGGAACCTGATCGAGCGCGATAATCCGGAGTGGAACGATCTGGCGGCGGCGCTGGGTTTCGACCCGTTGCGTTGATCTCCCGGTGGACCCCGGAACAAGTCCGGGGTGACGAGGTAGCGCTTGCGGGAGCATTTCGACCGGCTATCAGGGGCCGCATGATCCGCCCCCTCCTGCTCCTCCTCGCCGCGCTCGCGCTGCCGCTGGCGGCGGCGCCCGCCAGATCCCCACAGACAAAAGCCGGCTTGGTGTCCGCTGCCGATCCGCGCGCGGCGGCGGCCGGGGTCGAGATATTGCGCAAGGGCGGCAGCGCCGCCGACGCGGCGATCGCGATGATGCTCGCGCTCAATGTGGTCGAGCCGCAAAGCTCGGGCATCGGCGGCGGCGGCTTCATGGTCCATCATGATGCGAAGACGAACAAATTCGCGACGTTCGATGGGCGCGAGGCCGCGCCGGCGGCGGCGGACGGGCATTGGTTCTATCAGAACGGCCAGCCCCTCCAGCATCAGGAAGCGGTACCGGGCGGACGCAGCGTCGGCGTGCCCGGCAATCTGCGGATGATGGCGCTGGCGCATGCCCGCTATGGCCGGCTGCCGTGGGCGGCCCTGTTCCAGCCCGCGATCCGGCTGGCGCGCGATGGCTACAGGATAACCCCGCGCCTGCACAATTCGATCGCGCAATGGGGCGACGCGATCCTCTCCGATTGGGGCCGGAAGCATTTCTTCGCGGCCGACGGCACCGCGCTGCCGGTCGGCGCGATCCTGAAGGATCCCGAACAGGCCGCCTTGTTCGCGAAGATCGCGGCACAAGGCCCGGACTATTTCTATCATGGCGAGCCTGGCCAGAAGCTGGTCGCGGCGGTCAATCATGCGCCGCGCAACGCGTCGAAGATGACGATGGCCGACCTCACCGCCTATCAGGCGAAGGAGCGCGCGCCGATCTGCGGCACCTACCGCGTCTATCGCGTGTGCGGCATGGGGCCGCCTTCGGCCGGCGGCATCACCGTGCTGATGATCCTCAAGCAACTCGAGCGGTTCGACCTCGCCAAGCTGGGCAAGGACAATCCCGTTGCCTGGCATCTGTTGGCCGAGAGCGAGCGCCTCGCCTACGCCGACCGCGACGCCTACATGGGCGACGCCGATCATGTGACCGTGCCAGTGCGCGGCCTGCTCGACGCCACTTATCTCGCGCGCCGATCGGCGCTGATCGCGCCCGACCGCACGATGCCGACGATCGCGCCCGGCGCGCCCGCGGGCGTGCCGGTGCGGATGGCGGGGATCGCCAGCCCCGAACATGGCACGACGGACATGGCGGCGGTCGACGCGCAGGGGAACGTCGTCGAGGTCACCTCGACGATCGAAAGCGTGTTCGGATCGGGCCTGACCGTCGACGGCATCCTGCTCAACAACGAGCTCACCGATTTCGATATCGTCCCCGAACGCGGCGGCATGTCCGCCGCCAACCGCGTCGAAGCCGGCAAGCGCCCGCGCAGCTCGATGGCGCCGACGATCGTCTACGGCCCCGACGGCAAGGTCCGGATCGCGATCGGTGCGGCGGGCGGATCGACGATCATCGCGCAGGTCGCCAAGGCGCTGATCGGCGTGCTCGACTGGCATATGCGCGCGCAGGACGCGATCGGGATGGGGCTGATCTACACGCCCGGCCCGGGCGGCGTGGTCGAGCAAGGCACGCAATTGGAGCCGATGCTGCCGGCGTTAGCGCAGCTCGGCGAGCGGCTGCGGCCCGCGCCGCTGGGGCTCAAGGCCAATGCGATCGAGCAGGTCGGCGGGCGCTGGGCCGGTGCCGCCGATCCGCGCAGCGAAGGCGTGGCGATGGCGGTGAGCGGGACGGTGACCGGCGGCAAGCGCGTTACGATGCAGCCCGGGGTGCACGAATAAGCAATCTTCTCCCCTCCCGCTTGCGGGAGGGGGCGGGGGAGGGCATTCAGCGCTGGTGCAAGGGGGGACGCCCCTCCCCAACCCCTCCCGCAAGCGGGAGGGGAATAATAAGGGCAGGAGAGACGATGGCGATCGAGCCCTTCCCCAATCTGGTCACGATGTTCTTCACGCGCGCGGCCGAATTTGGCGACGCGCCTTTCCTGTTCTGGAAGGAAGACGGCGCGTGGCGGTCGCTGAGCTGGGCCGAGACCGCGCGTTGCGTCGCCAAGCTTGCCGAGGCGCTGCGCGGGCTCGGGCTGGAACGCTGCGACCGGGTCTTGCTCGTGTCCGAGAATCGGCCCGAATGGGCGATTGCCGATCTCGCGATCATGGCTGCGGGCGGCATCACCGTGCCGGCCTATACCAGCAACACGACCAGCGATCATGCGCATGTCCTCAACGACAGCGGCGCGCGCATCGCGATCGTCTCGACCGCGGCGCTTGCCAAGACGCTGCTGCCGGCCGTCGCCAGATCATCCGAATGCGAGATGGTGATCGGGATCGAGCCGCTGCAGCGCGAGCGGATCGGCGCGGTCCGCATCCACGAATGGCATGCCCTGGTCGCGGACCAGCCGGGCGATGTCGCGGCCGCGGCCGCGCGCGCCGACTTCAAGCGCGAGGATGTTGCCTGCGTCATCTATACCAGCGGCACCGGCGGGTCCCCGCGCGGCGTGCGCCAGCATCATGGCGCGATCCTGCAGAATTGCGCGGGCGCGACCGATGTCATCCGCGGGGATTTCGAGAGCGGGCTGGAAATCTTCCTGAGCCTGCTGCCGCTGAGCCATGCCTATGAGCATACGTTCGGCCAGCATTTCCCGATCAGCCTGGGCGGCCAGATCCATTATGCCGAGAGCATCGAGAAGCTTGCCTCCAACATGGAGGAGGTCGGGCCGACGATCATGATCGTGGTGCCGCGCCTGTTCGAATTGCTGCGCGGGCGGATCATCAAGCAGATCGAGAAGCAGGGCAAAGCGGCGCAATGGCTGCTCGCTCAGGCGCTCGCGCTCGATGCCAAGCCGAAAAAGAGCATTGCCGACAAGCCGCTCGACCTGCTGCTGGACGTGACCGTGCGCAAGAAGGTGCGCGCGCGGTTCGGCGGGCGGGTGAAGGCCCTGGTGTCCGGCGGCGCGCCGCTCAATCCCGAGGTCGGGCGCTTCTTCCGCGCGCTCGGCGTGACGTTGCTGCAGGGCTATGGCCAGACCGAGTGCGGTCCGCTCATCTCGGTCAATCGGCCGCGCGCGGGCATCACGATGGAGAGCGTCGGGCCGCCGGTGATGGGCACCGAGGTCAGGATCGCCCAGGATGGCGAGATCCTCGTGCGCGGCGAGAATGTGATGCACGGTTACTGGCGCAACGATGCCGAGAGCGCGCGCGTGCTGATCGACGGCTGGCTCCATACCGGCGACGTCGGCCATCTCGACGAAGCGGGGCGGATCGTGATCACCGACCGCAAGAAGGACCTGATCGTCAACGACAAGGGCGACAATGTCTCGCCCCAGCGGGTCGAGGGCATGCTCACGCTCGAACCCGAGATCGCGCAGGCGATGGTGATCGGCGACCGGCGGCCGTACCTGGTCGGGCTGGTCGTGCCCGACAAGGAATGGGAAGCGACGCTCGCCCCGGGCACCGACCTGCACAAGGCGATGATGGCGGCGGTCGATCGCGTCAATGCGGGCCTGTCGGTGATCGAACGGGTGCGCCGCGTGCTCGTGGCGGACGAGGCCTTCACGATCGAGAATGGCGCGCTGACGCCGTCGCTCAAGGTGCGGCGGCACGTGCTGCGCGAACGTTATGGGGAGCGTCTCGACGCGCTGTACGGACCGAAGGCCTGACGCTCCTTTGGCGTACAGGCACCATTCATATAAATAATTCTTCTCTCACTTGTCAGCTGACTAAGATTATCGACAATATGTTCCCAATTTTATCGGGTCATATTGGTCCTATAATATCCGATACTTAACCTTGTTATTTTTGCATTCCGCTCGATATACTTATTATCGTTGATGAGTGCGTGGTGTTGACGACAGAAGCCTGACCCCCTGGCTGGAGATCGTCTGTGACCAATTATCGACTCTATTTCATGACCAGTGTCGGCGGCCACATCGATCGCTTCGAAGCGATCGAAGCCGATAGCGACGCAGCCGCGATCGAAGCCGCAAAACTCTACCGGGGACCCTATCCGCTCGAGCTCTGGCAGCGCGATCGCAGGGTCGAGGCCTTCCCCCGCTTGCTCAGGCCAGGCCTTCAGCCCGTTCAAACAAACGCGGACCGCCGTTTCCGCGGGCTTAGCGCGCCTTTCTGTACGGCGTGAACTGGTCGAAGGTGCAAAAGCCGAAGTCCGCGCCGGTCGTCTCGGTCACGTGCACCGGATCATTCTCGCATAATTGGCCGCCGGCGCCGCGGGTCACGATCCGGCGGCCCTCGCGCAAGGCCGGGCAGCCGCCCTTGAAGCGCGCGACATAGGTGTAGCGCGCATCGCGATAGACGATCGCGGTACCGTCGATGATCTCCGGCTGCGCCGAGCGGTCGGGGAAGATGCACCGGCGCGGCGCGTCCGCGGTCTTGCCCTTGAGCAGATCGGACAGCGCATCCGTGCTTGCACAGGCCGGTGCCGCCAGCAGACCACCGGCCACCAGCGCGATCAGCGTTCGGGCCATGATGCTATTCCTTGCGGTAGGGCACGAAGCTGTCGAACACGCAGGTGCCGACCGGAATGTTCGCGCCGCTCATGCGCAGCTCCGCGAAATCGCCGCGGCAGAGCTGCGAGCTGTGGACCCTGGTGATCAGGATCGTGTCATCACGGAGCTGCGGGCAGCCATCCTGGAACCGGCTGACATACCAGGTCGTGCCCTGGCGATAGGCCATGGCCAGCCCCGGAATCTTCTGCGAATCATTGCTGCTGATGCCGAGGTTGATGCAGTCGACCGGTTTGCCGGCGACGCGGCCATCGATCAGCTTGGCGAGCTGCGCCTCAGGCGTGAGGCGGGCGGCAGCGAGCGGCGCGATCGGGGCGGCGGTCAGGCCGGCGATCAGGGCGGCGTGGATCAGGCTTCGCATGGGAAAATCCTCCTTGTGCCATAACGCTTTGATACGCCTTCGGGCGCGAAGGTTCATCCCCGGAAAATATCCTTTTCCGCGCGGCGCCGCGCGAGCGTCTCGACGCTGTCCGCGCGCATGAAGGGATTGGTCGCAAGTTCGAGCGCGATCGTGGTCGGCACGGTCGCCTGCCCTTGCGCGCGCAGCGCGTCGACCTCGCGCATGCGATCGATCACCGCCTGATTGTCGGGTTCGGCGACACGCGCGTAGCGCCCGTTCGCCTGCGTATATTCGTGCGCGCAATAGACGATCGTCTCGGACGGCAAGGCGGCGAGGCGCTGCATGTTGGTCCACATCTGCGCCGGCGTCCCTTCGAACAATCGCCCGCAGCCCATCGCGAACAAGGTGTCGCCGACGAAGGCGATCCCCGCTTCGGGAAGGTAATAAGCGATATGGCCGGCGGTATGCGCGGGCACTTCCAGCACGTGCGCCGCGACCGCGCCGATGTGCACCACGTCGCCCTCGCCCACCATGCGGTCGAGCGTCGGGATCTTGGCGGCCTCGGCGGCGGGGCCGGTGACGAGGCAGCCGGTCGCGGCCTTGATCGCGGCGTTGCCGCCGATGTGATCGCCGTGCCAGTGCGTGTTCCAGATCTGGCCGATCCGCCAGCCTCGCCGGTCCGCTTCCGCCAATACCGGTGCAGCCTCGGCGGGGTCGATCACCACCGTCTCGCCGCTGACATCGTCATGCGCCAGCCAGATATAATTGTCCTCAAGCACCGGAATGCGGACGACCTCGATCATCGCCGCGTCACCAGGCGCCCGTATTGGGCATCGACGCCCACGGCTCCTGCGGCGGCAAATGGCCATCCTGCAGCAATTCGACCGAGATGTTATCGGGCGTGCGCACGAACGCCATGTGGCCGTCGCGCGGCGGGCGGTTGATCGTCACGCCGGCGTCCATCAGCCGCTGGCAGGTCGCGTAGATGTCATCGACGCGATAGGCGAGATGGCCGAAATTGCGGCCGCCGTCATAACCGGCCTCGTCCCAATTATGGGTAAGCTCGACCTGCGCCTCCTCGTCGCCAGGGGCTGCGAGGAAGATCAGCGTGAAGCGCCCCTTTTCATTGTCCATGCGCCGCACTTCGCGGAGGCCGAGCAATTCGAAGAAGCGGATCGTCGCGTCGGGATCGGACACGCGGATCATGGTGTGGAGATATTTGGGCATGGGTGGCGCTTACGCCTCCGTTGCGAGTCGGTGAAACCGCTATTTCGGCTGGCCGAGCAAGGCGGCCGCCTGCTTGCCGTCGGGATCGTCCGGCGCGATCTGCGCGGCGCGGGTCCAGGCCGAGCGCGCGGCGTCCATCTGGCCGGCGGCGGCATAGATATTTCCCGCCTCGAGCTGGACCGACGGATCGTCGCCCGCCGATTTGAGCGCCACCGCGATATCCTTCTGCGCGCGCGGCAGATCCTTCTGACGCCGCGCGAGCGTCGCCGACAAGAGCCAGGCGAACGGATCCTGCGGGACCAAAGCCAGTCCCTTGTCCATGTCGGTGCGCGCCTGGGGGAGATCGTCGAGCGCGACGTCGGCGCGCGCGCGATCGATCCACGCCTCGCCGGTCAGCGTCGGCGCGAGGTCCGGGAGCGCCACGACATGGTCGATATCCGCGCGCGCCTTGGCCGGCTGATCGGCGGCGAGCGCGGCATTGGCGGCCTGGCTCCAGAGTTGCGGGCCGTGGCCGTCGCGCTGCGCGTCCGACTGCGCCGCCGCCATCGCGAGCGCGGCCTCGGCCGGAACCCACCGTTCGACCGCGGCGAAAGCGAGACCGAGGCATTGACGCGATGGCACGCTCTTGTCGCGATCGGCCCAGGCGCTCGCCTGCTCGACCGCCGCCTTGGGATCGGTCACGATCAGTTTGCGGCAGGCGGCGACGCGTGCCGGATCGCCGGAAATCTCGGTCAAGGCGGCGAGCAGGAACAGCGGGATCATAAGCTCTCGATCAAAGCGGCGACGGTCGTCAGCAGCAGGCCGAGATCGCCGGGCCGCGACAGGCGATGTTCGCCGCCTTTGACGAGCATGGTCTGCACATCGGCTGAACGGAGCACGCGGCCGAGGCGGAAGGCGATCGACGGCGGAACGTCCCGGTCCTCCAGCCCGTGCAGCAGACGCACCGGGCAATCGATCGGGATTTCGTCACCGAGCAGCAGATTGACCTGGCCGCTGTCCCAGAAGGCCTTGGTCGTGACCTCGGGTTCGTCATAATCGGGATGGTCGCTGACGAGCAGGCCGTCGGTGGCGAGCGTCGCGCGCTGGACCTCGTCATAGCCCCATTCGGTGAAATCGGGCGCGGCGGCGATGCCGACCAGCCCCGCGACGCGCTCGGGCCGCTCGAGCGCGATCAGCAGCATCAACCAGCCGCCCATCGACGAGCCAACCAGGATCAAAGACCCCTGGGCGAGCGTGTCGATCGCGTCGAGCGCATCGTCGCGCCAATCGTCGAGCGTGGATTCGCCGAACACGCCCTCGCTCTCGCCGCAGCCGCGATAGTCGAAACGCAGGATCGCGCGTCCCTCCGCCTCGGCCCACGCATCGAGCGCGATCGCCTTGGAGCCGGTCATGTCGGAGCCGTAGCCGGGCAGGAAGACAATCGTCGGGCCGGCGCCGGCGCGCTGATCGTAGGCGATGCGGGGCAAGCCGGGGCGTTCGAGGAATGCGGGCATGGTTGGGCTCTAGCACGCCGCCCCGTCCTTCCGTCACCCCGGACCCGTTCCGGGGTCCACCGCATCCCAAGCGCGGCGGTGCGGAGGATGGGTGGATGCCGGAACAGGTCCGGCATGACGGTTTAGCAGAGAGGGCGGGTTGAAAGGGCATCGCCAGTAGAGTCTAACGGGGCATGCACCTTTACCTCCCCATTGCCGGCCTGTCGGTGAATGCGCTGGTGATCGTGCTGCTGGGCGGCGCGGTCGGCATATTGTCGGGCATGTTCGGGGTGGGCGGCGGTTTCCTGACCACGCCTTTGCTCATTTTCTACGGCGTGCCGCCGGCGGTGGCGGTGGCGTCGTCGGCGACGCAGATCACCGGCGCGAGCGTGTCGGGCGTGATCGCGCACAGCAAAAGGCAGGGGGTCGACTTCCGCATGGGCGCGGTGCTGGTCGCGGGCGGCGCGCTGGGATCTTTGGTCGGCGGCTTTATCTTCCGCCTGCTCCAGAAGAGCGGGCAGATCGATACGATCATCGGCCTGCTCTACGTCGTCCTGCTCGGCTGGATCGGACTGGCGATGGCGCGCGAGTCGGCGCGCGCGGTGGTGGCGACGCGGAGCGGATTGCCTGCCCCGCCGATCACCACCAAGCGCCACCGCAAATGGATCGCGGCGCTGCCGGGGCGCTGGCGTTTCTACGGCGCCGGCCTCTACATCTCACCGCTGGCGCCGTTCATACTGGGCTTCATCACCGGATTGCTGACCGTGCTGATGGGCGTTGGCGGCGGCTTCATCCTCGTGCCGGCGATGCTCTATGTTTTCGGCGTGTCGGCGCGGGTCGTGGTCGGTACCTCGCTATTCCAGGGGCTGTTCGTCACCGCGACCACGACGCTGGTCCACGCGCTGACGACGCATGCGGTCGATCTGGTGCTGGCGGGGCTGCTGCTGATCGGATCGGTTACCGGCGCGCAGATCGGGTCGAGCCTGGTGCAGAAGGTCCGCCCCGAACGCGCGCGCATGGCGCTGGCGGTGATCGTGCTCGCGGTCGCAATCCGGATGGCGCTTGGCCTGACCTGGCGGCCTGATGCGATCTATACGGTGCAGGGGCTATGAAAAGGGCGTTCGCCTTGCTGGCGGCATTGCCCTTGCTGATCGGCGCGGCCGAGCCGCGGCTGGTGCCCGACGTGTCCGACACGCAGATCGATATCGCCTACAGCTTCACCGGCGCGGACCTGCTCCTGTTCGGCGCGATCCTCTATCCCGGCGGACGCGCGCCCGCGCCCGACACCGATATCGCGGTGGTGATCAAGGGCCCGTCCGAACCGTTGCTGGTACGCGAGAAGGCCAAGGTCGCGGGCATCTGGATCAACCATGCGAGCGAGCGTTTCCGGTCGGTGCCGAGCTTTTACGCGGTCGCGACGTCGCGCCCGCTCGCCCAGCTCGTCAGCCCCCGTACCGCCGCGATCTACGAAATCGGGATCGGCAATCTGCTGCTGTCCCCCGCCAACGGCGCGAGCGCCAACGAGCAGGCGCGGTTCGAGCAGGGGCTGGTCGAACTGAAGCGCAAGAGCGGGCTTTATGCCGAGCATGTCGGCACGGTTTCGGTGCGCGAGGGCGTGCTCTATCGCGCATTGGTGCCGATCCCGGCGCGCGTGCCGGTCGGCAATTATACCGCCGAAACCTATCTTATCCGAAATGGCCGAATCGTTGCGGCAGCGACGCGCGAGATCGCGATCGGCAAATCGGGTTTCGAACGCTTCGTCACCAACGCCGCCGACCATTATCCGCTCTGGTACGGTCTGACCGCGATCGCGCTTTCGCTATTATTAGGCTGGTTCGCGGCGCTTGGTTTCACGCGCCTTCGGCGCTGAAGAACGGCGCCAATCACATACGCGGTGAGGAAAGCCTTAACCCTATTGGGCTAGGCAGAAGCCATGGGCATACATGACCGGATCGTACCCGCAATAACGGTGGGCGACGCGATGGAGCTCGGCCGCGTTCTTGAGATCGCGGGCGCGGGGGCGCAAGTCTCGTTCGACGGCCATATGATGGCGCTGGTGCGCAAGGCCAACGGCGTCGGGGCGCCCCCGGGATCGATCGGCAGCCACGTCAAGATGCGCGTCGGCAACCGCTGGGTGCTGGGCCAGATCCGCACCCTGCGGCTGGCGCAGGCCGATTCCGACCTGATCCTCGGCATGATCGATTTCGTCGGCGAAGGTGCCGACGTGAACGACCGGCTCGGCAATTTCCGGCGCGGCGTCACCTTGCTGCCGATGCCGGGCGCGGCGCTGCATGCGGTCGCCGAGGACGAACTGCTCACCATCTTCGCGCCCGACGAACGGCCGCATATCCAGATCGGCACGGTCCATCCGTCGGGCCAGATTCCCGCGTCGCTCTGCATCGACACGTTGCTCGGCCGCCATTTCGCGGTGCTGGGATCGACCGGCACCGGCAAGTCGAGCGCGACCGCGCTCATCCTCCACCGCATCTGCGACGCGGCGCCCCACGGCCATGTGCTGATGATCGATCCGCACGGCGAATATGGCACCTCGTTCAAGGACAAGGCGGCGGTGTTCGACGTCACCAATCTCGCCATCCCCTATTGGCTGATGAACCTCGACGAACATGCCGAGATATTGCTGAATTCGAGCGGGGCGGAACGGCAGATAGACCGCGATGCGCTCGCCAAATGCCTGCTCGCGGCGCGCGCCAAGAATCGCGGCGCGGACGGGGCGGCACGGCTCACGGTCGATTCGCCGATACCCTATCTGTTGTCCGACCTGGGGATCATCCTCACCGCCGAAATGGGCAAGCTCGACAAAGGCGGGATCGGCGCGGCGCCCTATATGCGGATCAAGGCGCGGCTCGACGAGATCAAGGCCGATCCGCGTTACGCCTTCATGTTCTCGGGCGTGATGGCCAACGACACGCTGGCGGACGTGCTCGCGCGCTTGCTGCGCCTGCCGGGCGACGGCAAGCCGCTCGCGATCGTCGACCTGTCGGGCGTACCGTCGGAGGTGACCGCCGTGGTGGTCGCCCTGCTCGCGCGACTGATTTTCGATCATGCGATCTGGTCGCGCGGCGCCGAACAGCATCCGATCCTGCTCGTGTGCGAGGAAGCGCATCGTTACATCCCCGCCGGCTCGTCCGCGCCCGCGCGCGCGGTGCTGGAGCGTATCGCCAAGGAAGGCCGCAAATATGGCGTGTCGCTCGGGCTGGTGACGCAGCGCCCGTCCGATCTGGCCGAAGGCGTGCTGTCGCAATGCGGCACGATCATCGCGATGCGGCTCAACAACGAGCGCGACCAGAGCTTCGTGCGATCCGCCGTGCCCGAAGGCGCGCGCGGCATGATCGACGCGATCCCGGCGCTGCGCAACCGCGAGGCGATCATGGTCGGCGAAGGCGTGCCGATCCCGATCCGCGTGTCGTTCGACCCGCTCGACCATAGCCAGCTCCCCGCCAGCCACGATCCCGTGTTCAGCACCGCCTGGACGCAGACCGGCGGCGAGCGCGAACAACTCGACCGTACGATCAAGCGCTGGCGCGCGCAGGGACGCTAAGACCTCCTTCGACCGGTTCCGCCTTGGCCTGCGCCCTATTGGTCCAGCAACGATCTCACCCTATCCCCGTCTTCCGCGGTCGCCGGATTATAGACCACCATGGTGAGATCGGGCCGGCCATCGACGACGAAAGACGAATATTCGAATGCGATCGGGCCCAGGATCGGGTGACGGAGATGCTTGATCCCGTCGCCGTAGGTACGAACGTCGTTGTCGCGCCACATCGTGTCGAATTCGGGACTCAGCCTGCATAGTTCGGCGACCAGCGGCTCGACCTCGGCGCTCGCGCCGGCCCGCGCGGCATCCGCCCGGAACGCGCTGACGACGAAGCGCGCGACGCTGTCCCAATCGAATTGCGCGGCGCGGACGCGTGGATCGAGGAAGATCATGCGCAGGATGTTGCGCTGGTCGGGCGGCAGCGCGCCATAATCGGTGAGCACGACCGCCGCGGCGCGGTTCCAGGCGACCACATCCCACAAAGCCGTCTTCACCAGCGCCGGGCTGACATCGAGTGCGTCGAGCAGACGCTGCAGACGCGGGGTCACGCCCTCGGCGGGTTTGTAGTGGACCTCGGGCGGACGCCCGAGTCCCAAAAGGAAGAGATGTTCGCGCTCGACCTCGGTCAGCATCAGCGCACGCGCGATCCGGTCGAGCACGTCGGCCGACGGCGCGCCGCCCCGTCCCTGTTCGAGCCAGGTGTACCAGGTGGGACTGATATTGGCGCGTTGGGCTACCTCCTCGCGGCGCAAGCCAGGCGTACGCCGGCGCGTACCCGAAAAGCCGAACGCTGCCGGATCGAGCCTGGTGCGCCGGTCCTTGAGATAGAAACCGAGCGGATTGTCGTGGGGGGTCGCGGCCATCCTGTTAGTCTTTATACCCTGATAATGTCACTACTTTAACAGGATGATACAGCGCCGCATGAAGATCGCCTAGAGCGAACAGGAGATTGGTATGCGCGTTTTCATCACCGGCGCCACGGGCTTCGTCGGATCGGCGATCGTCCAGGAATTGGTGGGGGCGGGCCATCAGGTGCTCGGCCTCGCGCGGTCTGACGCCAGCGCCGAGGCGCTTGCGCGCGCGGGCGCCGCGGTCCAGCGCGGCGGAGTCGGCGACCTCGACAGCCTCCGGCGCGGCGCGGCCGAGGCCGATGGCGTGATCCACGCCGCGTTCAATCACGATTTCTCGAAATTCATCGAAAATTGCGAAGAGGATCGCCGCGCGATCGAGACGATCGGCGAGGTACTGGAAGGATCGCAGCGCCCGCTGCTCGTCACCTCCGGCCTCGCGCTGCTGGCGGAAGGCCGGCTGGCGAGCGAGGCCGATAATCCCAGCCCCGCCTTCCCGCGCCGTTCCGAAGCGGCAGCGGCGGCCGTGGCGGAGCGCGGCGTCCGCGCGACGAGCGTGCGGCTGCCACCATCGACCCATGGCACGGGGGATCATGGCTTCGTGCCGTTCCTGATCAATCTTGCGCGGGAGAAAGGCGTCTCGGCCTATGTCGGCGACGGCAGCAATCGCTGGCCGGCCGCGCACCGCTTCGACGCGGCGCGCGTCTATCGCCTCGCGCTCGAGCGGGGTGCGACCGATGGCCCCTATCATGCGATCGCGGAAGAAGGCGTGCCGTTCAAGGCGATCGCCGAGACGATCGGGCATCATCTGGGCGTACCGATTACCGCTTTGTCTCCGGAAGAGGCACAGGCGCATTTCGGCTGGTTCGCGATGTTCGCGGGCATGGATGTTCCGGCATCGAGCGCGCGCACGCGGGCGCTGCTCGGTTGGGAACCCAGCGGGCCGACTTTGCTGCAAGACATGAACGACGCCGGCTATTTCCAGGGCCGTTGAGGCGCGCGACCGCCGGCTGGCGCTGTCTCAGCCGATGCCCGGCGGCATCGGCCGGCCCGTCTTATGCAACTTGAGACGCGCGCGCCTTCAGGGCGTGCGACCTGACAACCGACAGTTCGCGCACCGAAAATTTGCGCGTCACCAAGTCTTCGACCGTGGCCGCTTCGATCGCGGGCGCAAACAGGAAGCCCTGGCCGAGCTGGCAACCGTGGGCGACAAGGAAATCGGCCTGCGCCTGCGTTTCGACGCCTTCAGCGACGGTGGTCATGCCCAGCGCCGAGCCCAGCGCCAGCACGGCTTCGGTAATCGCGCGATCCCGGGGGCTGGTATCGATTCCCGCAACGAACGAGCTGTCGATCTTGATCGTGTCGACCGGGAAATCGCGGATGTGCGAGAGCGAGGAAAAGCCGGTGCCGAAATCGTCCAGAGCGACGGTCATGCCCGCCGCACGCAATGTGGAGAGCATCACGATCACGTTGCAGGCGCGGTCATCGAGGAACGCCGTCTCCGTGATTTCGAGCTCGATCATGGCGGGGGGGATGCAATGCCTGTCGAGCCGGCCGAGCAGCCTTTCGGCATAAGCGGGATCCCGCAGCTCCGCGGCCGAAGCGTTCATCGCGATCTTGCCGATAGCGATATCCCGATCCATCCAGCGGCGAATATCCGACAGCACCGCCTCCGCCATCGTGCCGCCCAAAAGGCCGGCCGTATTAATATCGTCGAACGCATAGGCAATCGTTCGGGGCAGTTGCAGACCGACGCGCGGATGGCGCCAGCGCAACAACGCTTCGAAGCCGGCAACCCGGCCGGTCGCGAGAGCGATCTTGGGCTGATAGAAAGGTTCGATCCAGTCATTGTCGAGCACGGTCCGGGCGTGCCGGAGCATCGACAACTGCCGCTGCCGTTCATGGCGTAGTTCCGGCGCGAAGGTGCGCGCGCGCGCGCCGCCGGCCTTCTTGGCCGCATAGAGCGCCAGATCGGCGCTATGGATCAATTGCGACGGCCCTTTGCCATGCTGGGGAAAGGCGCTGATGCCGATGCTGGCGTGCAGATCGATATCGCGTTCGCTGACGGAAAAGGGCGATTTGAGCCGACTCAGCAGACGCTGCGCGATCGCTGCGGCGGCCGCGATATCCACCCCCGGCAGGATCGCGGCGAACTCGTCGCCGCCAAGACGGGCGAGCGTGGCCATCCCCGGCATGACCGCCGCGACCCTGCCGGCGAATACCGAAAGCGCGTCGTCGCCGGCCTGGTGGCCAAGCAGATCGTTGATATGCTTGAAACGATCGAGATCGATCAGCAGCAAACTGACCACACCGTCCTGTGCCGTCGCGGTCGCCAGCGCGGCTTCGAGTTCGGTTCGGAAGTACGCCCGGTTCGGCAGCCCCGTCACCGAATCGTGCGTCGCGGTCCACACGACGCGGTCATGTTCGGCCTTGGTGTCCGTTACATCGAGATTGGTCACGACGACGCGGATGACCGCGCCTTCGCTGTCGTGCATCGCGTGCCGTTCGCTGGCGATCCAGCGCACGGCACCGTCGCTGGCCCGGATGATGCGATACGCGCCATGGTCGCCTTCGATCGCCTCGCCTTGCAGCGATCGAATATGCACATCACTGGCCATGTCCCGATCGTCCGGATGGATCAGCGCCAGATAGGCCGCCATGCTGGGGGTCGTATCACGCGGAACGCCGAGCATGTCGCACAGCTCGATCGACCAATGTTCCTCGTAGGTGACAAGGTTGATGTCGGCGACGCCGAGCCGGGCCGCGGTCGCGGCCATGCGAAAGCGCCCCTCGCTGAAGCGCAGCGCCTCGACCGACCTCTTGTATTTCGTCAGATTTATCAGCGACAGAAAGTGCTGGACCACGTTGCCCGCCGCATCGAGCACCGGACTGATGAAGATGGCCGCCCAGAAATTGCTTCCGTCCTTGCGCCGGAACATCGCCTCCAGATCGTCGTGAATCTTGCGGTCGAACTGATTTTTCTCGCCGGTGATCGTCTCGTAATCGGCATCCCGCGCCGTGAGGAAGCCGAAATCCTTGCCAAGCAGTTCCTCCCGGGAATAGCCGACCAGGTCGAGAAAGCTGTTGTTCGCGAAAATGATCGGATGGCCCGCCGACTGCGCATTCGTGAAAATCATCGGCATCCGCGTCGATTCCGCGGCAGTGACGAACGGGCCGAGTTCGTCCTGCAATTTGGATATCTCGTCTTCCGCCCGTCTTTGCTCTCTGGATTTTCCGATTACGGAAGCCACCGGCTTATCCCCAGATCAGCAATAAGGGCACGCCGATCATCGCCCAGCAGGCGGCGGCACAACCGAAGATGACAGCAAGTCGCGCGGGCGCGGGCCAGCGTCGGTCGGCTTCAGGCGGATCAAAAAGCAGCCGAACGCGCGTCTCGTCGTTCCGTATCGGGACGAGGTTTGGCTCAATAATTGCGCGCATACGGGGCGCGCCCGCCGCTGCCACCGGCTGCGCCGGGGACTCGTAAAGTCTCGCACTGGATGCCACTGCCCGCTCCCGACCCATATAATCTGGAGAATTCAACTGAATGTCAGAGCTATAGTTGCATTTTTATTTTTAAGTTAACAATTGGTTGGCCGATTCACAGTATCCATTAAACAACCAAAATGGTTGTTGTCTTGGTTATTCTTAAGTTTTGGAGCGATATTATTGTCATGACGTCGGCGTCGGGATGACGGTTGCGGGCGCGGCGCGGAGGGCGCATTTGACGCCCGATGTCCCAGGACGACGACAAGAAGATCGCTGCCCTCGCCGCCGCCGATGAGGTCAAGGCGGGGATGCTGGTCGGCATGGGCACGGGATCGACCGCCGCTTTTCTGATCGACGAGCTGGGCCGCCGTTTCGCGCAGGGGCTGCGCTTCCGCGCGGTCGTGACCTCGCTTGCGAGCGAAAGGCAGGCGCAGGGACTCGGCATACCGGTCCTACCCTTTTCGGACGTCGCGCATATCGACCTCGCGATCGACGGCGCGGACGAGATCGATCCCCAGTTGCGCGCGATCAAGGGCGCGGGCGGCGCGATGCTGCGCGAGAAGTGCGTCGCCGCATCGGCCGCGCGGATGGTGGTGATCGCCGACGGATCGAAAACGGTCGCGATGTTGGGTGCCGCGCCGGTGCCGTGCGAGACCTTGCCGTTCGCGCAAAGCTTTGTCGAAGGCGCGCTCACTGAACTCGGTGCGCGGGTCGTGCTGCGCACGAAGGACGGCGCGCCGTACCGCACCGATCAGGACAATCTGATCTTCGATTGCCACTTCGGCGCGATCGCCGATCCGGGCGCGCTTGCCGCATCCCTGTCATCGATTCCCGGCATGGTCGGGCACGGACTTTTCATCGACGAGATTGACGGTTTGTACCTGGCGAAAAATGGTAGCGTTACCTTGAAGGAACGGCCTGTCGCATCCTAAAGCCGCTCCGGCTTGCAAGTTTGGCGCATAGATGCGCGCCAGCCGTTGCGCGTGCGTTCAAGAAGGGTCTATCGGCCCATCCTGTCTGCCCGACCCCGCAAAGAAGGGAATCACATGTCGACCAGCACTGCCTCCTCCAGCGTTCATGAGGACGGCTCGCCCGACCGGCTTGGCATCGATACGATCCGCACCTTGTCGATGGACGCGGTCGCCAAGGCGAAGTCGGGCCATATCGGCACGCCGATGGGAGCGGCGCCGGTCGGCTACACGCTCTGGTCGCAATTCCTGCGGACCGATCCGGACAAGCCCGACTGGCCCAACCGCGACCGCTTCGTGCTGTCGGTCGGCCATGCATCGATGCTGCTTTATTCGCTGATCCACCTCGCCGGGATCAGGGAGATCGACAAGAACGGCAAGTTGAGCGGCGCCGAAGCGGTCAGCCTCGACGACATCAAGAATTTCCGCCAGCTCGGCTCGAAAACGCCGGGCCACCCCGAATATCGCCACACCACCGGCGTCGAGACGACCACCGGCCCGCTCGGCCAGGGTTGCGGCAATTCGGTCGGCATGGCGATCGCCGAGCGCTGGTTGGCCGCGCGCTACAATCGCGATGGGTTCACCCTGTTCGACCACGATATCTATACGCTGTGCGGCGATGGCGACATGATGGAGGGCGTCGCGAGCGAGGCGGCGAGCCTGGCCGGGCACCTCAAGCTTTCGAACCTGTGCTGGCTCTACGATTCGAACCATGTGTCGATCGAGGGCGGTACCGATCTCGCCTTCGACGAGGATGTCGGCAAGCGCTTCCAGGCTTATGGGTGGAATGTCATCCATGTGAACGACGGCAATGACACCAAGGCGATCGCCGCCGCGATCGAGACATTCAAGCAGACCGACGACAAGCCGACCTTCATCGTCGTCCATTCGATCATCGGCTTCGGCAGCTCGATCGCGGGCACTGCCAAGGCGCACGGCGAGGCGATGACGCATGAGGACATTGCCGGCACCAAGAAGGCCTATGGCTGGCCCGATGCCGAGTTCCTGGTGCCCGACGGCGTCGCCGAGCGCTTCCATGCGGCGATCTCCGGGCGCGGCAAGCCGCTGCGCGAGGCGTGGGAAGCCATGCTGGCGCGCTACAAAGCGGCGGAACCGGCGTTGGGCAAGGAGCTCGATGCCTTGTTTTCGGACAAATTGCCCGAGGGCTGGGATGCGGATATCCCGACCTTCCCCGCCGACGAGAAGGGCATGGCGACGCGCGATGCGGGCGGCAAGGTGCTCAATGCGATTGCGCCCAAGCTGCCCTGGCTGGTCGGCGGATCGGCCGATCTGGCGCCATCGACCAAGACCTTGATCGACAATGGCGGCTCGTTCCAGGCGGCGAGCTACGACGCGCGCAACCTGCATTTCGGCGTGCGCGAACATGGCATGGGCGCGGCGGTCAACGGCATGGCGCTGTCGCATCTGCGATCCTACTCGGCGACCTTCATGGTCTTTTCCGATTATATGCGGCCGCCGATCCGGCTGGCCGCGATCATGGAGATCGGCGTCGCGTTCGTGTTCACGCACGATTCGATCGGCGTCGGCGAGGACGGCCCGACCCACCAGCCGATCGAGCAGCTCGTTGCCTTGCGCGCGATCCCCGGGCTCGACGTGATCCGGCCGGGCGATGCGAACGAGACCGCGTGGGCGTGGCGGGCCGCGCTGAAATCGGGCGACCAGCCGACCGCGCTCATCTTCTCGCGCCAGGCGATGCCGACGCTCGACCGGTCGAAATATGCGAGCGCCGAAGGCCTGATGAAGGGCGCCTATGTGCTCGCCGGCGCGGACGATCCGGAGGTCGTGCTGATCGGCACCGGATCCGAAGTCAGCCTGGTCGTCGCCGCCCATGAGAAGCTTGTCGAAGCGGGCGTGCGTTCCCAGGTTGTGTCCATGCCGAGCTGGTACCTCTTCGAGAAGCAGGACCAGGCCTATAAGGACAAGGTGCTGCCGCCCAAGGTGACCGCGCGGATCGCGGTCGAGATGGGCAGCGAGATCGGCTGGGACCGCTATGTCGGTGGCCAGGGCCGCACCATCACCATGCACAGCTTCGGTGCATCGGCACCGCTCGCCAAATTGCAGGACAAGTTCGGTTTCACCGCGGACCATGTCGTCCAGGTGGCCAACGAGATGCTCGGAAAGGGCAAGTAAGCAATGACCTCTCTGCTCGAACAGCTCCGTGCCAGCGGCCAGGCGCCGTGGCTCGATTTCGTCGACCGCGGCTTCCTCAACGAGGGCGGCCTCAAGAAGCTGGTCGCGGAGGACGGCGTCACCGGCGTCACCTCCAACCCGTCCATCTTCGAGAAGGCGATGGGCCAGGGCGAGGCCTATGACGAGCAGTTCCAGAGCTTCGTGAAGGCCAACCCGCAAGCGTCGGTGACCGACACGTACGAGGCGCTGGCGATCAGCGACATCCAGAATGCGGCCGACACGCTGCGCCCGGTCTATGACAAGACCGGCACGCATGACGGCTATGTCAGCATGGAGGTCTCGCCCTACCTCGCCAACGACACCGCCGGCACGGTCGAGGAAGCGCGCCGGCTGTGGAAGCAGATCGCCAAGTCGAACCTGATGATCAAGGTGCCGGGCACCAAGGCCGGCACGCCCGCGATCGCGCAGTTGATCGAGGACGGGCTCAACATCAATGTCACGTTGCTGTTCAGCCTGGAGGCCTACATCGCGGTTGCCGAAGCGTTCACCGCCGGGCTCGAAGCGCGCGTGAAGAAGGGCTTGGGCGTAGACAAGATCGCGAGCGTCGCGAGCTTCTTCGTCAGCCGGATCGACGCGCAGATCGACAAGAAGATCGACGCGCGTCTCGCCGCAGGCGACAAGGATGCGGACGCCTTGAAGGCGGTGCGCGGCAAGGTCGCGATCGCCAACGCCAAGATGGCGTATCAATGGTATCTGAATTTCGTGAAGTCGCCGCGCTGGCAGGCGCTCGCCGCCAAGGGCGCGCAACCGCAGCGGCTGCTGTGGGCGTCGACCGGCGTCAAGGATCCGGCCTATCCCGACACGCTCTATCTCGACAATCTGATCGGGCCGGACACGGTCAACACGATCCCGCCCAAGACGATGGACGCGTTTCGCGATCACGGCACGGTGAAGCGCACGCTCGACGCGGATGTCGATGCCGCCAAGCAGACCTTGGCCGAGGCCGACCGGCTCGGGCTCGATCTGCCGGGCGTGACCGCGCACCTGGTCGAAGACGGCGTCAAACTGTTCGCCGATGCGGCCGACGCGCTGCTGGGCGCGATCGCCGCCAAGCGCGTCAAGCTGGCCGGCGACAAGATCAACAGCCTGGAACCGGCGCTGCCGGAGGCTCAAAAAAAAACGGTAACTGATTCGATCGAGGCGGCGCGCGCGGCCGGCTGGTCGCGCCGGCTGTGGGCGGGCGACGCCAGCGTCTGGACCGGTGCCGACGAAGCCAAATGGCTTGGCTGGCTCGCCGCCGGCCAGGGCAAGCAGGTAGACCACGCCGCGCTCAAGGAACTGGCCAAGAAGGCCAGGGGCCATAAGGATGTTGTGCTGCTCGGCATGGGCGGCTCCAGCCTCGGGCCGGAAGTGCTGGCCGAGATCATCGGTGCGGCACCGGGCTACCCGACCGTGCACGCGCTCGACTCGACCGACCCGGGCCAGATCGCCACGATCGCGGGCAAGATCGATCCCAAGGAAGCTTTGTTCCTGGTCGCGTCCAAGTCCGGATCGACGATGGAGCCCGAATTGCTGCGGGCGTTTTTCTGGGAGCTGTCGAGCAAGGACGGCAACCGTTTCGTCGCGGTGACCGATCCGGGTTCGAAGCTCGAGAAGCTCGCCAAGGAACATGGCTATTCGGCCATCTTCCCCGGCGATCCTGCGATCGGCGGGCGTTATTCGGTGCTGTCGGTGTTCGGTATGGTGCCGGCGGCGATGATGGGCATCGACGTCGACGATTTCTTCGCCAAGACCGCGCCGATGGTGCAGGCGTGCGGCCCCGATGCACCCCCGGGCGTCAATCCGGGCGTGCAGCTGGGCGTGATCCTGGGCGAGGCGGCCAATGCCGGGCGCGACAAGGTCACGATCCTGACCACGCCCGAGCTGGAGCCGATCGGCGCGTGGCTCGAGCAATTGCTCGCCGAATCCACCGGCAAGCATGGCCGGGGCATCGTGCCGGTCGATCTCGAACCTTTATCGCCGGCGGAAGATTATGGTGCGGACCGCATCTTCGCGGTGCTGAGCCTTGCAGGCGATGAAGACCCCGATCTCGACAAGCATGTCGCGGCATTGATTGCCGCCGGGCAGCCGGTGGTGAAGATCGGCCTCGCCGACAAATATCTGATCGGCCAAGAATTCTTCCGCTGGGAGATCGCGACCGCGATTGCGGGCGCGGTGATCGGGATCGATCCGTTCGATCAGCCCGATGTCGAGGACGCCAAGATCAAGACGCGCGAGCTGGTCGATGCCTATGAGAAGTCCGGCAGCCTCGCGCCCGAAAAGGCGTTCCACGAGGATGCCGATCTCGCCTTCTTCGCGCCGGGCGAACATGAATTCGCGCCGAGCGATCCGGTTGAGATTTTGCGCACGCATTTCGCCAGCGCGGACGCCGGAAACTATGTCGGCTTCCTCGCTTATATCGAGCGCAACGACGAGCATGAGGAAGCGATTTCCCGCATGCGCGAGGCGGTGGTCGAAGCGAAGGGCGTCGCGACGATCGCGGGTTTCGGCCCGCGTTTCCTCCACTCGACCGGCCAGACCTACAAGGGCGGGCCCAAGAGCGGCGTGTTCCTGGAAATCACGCGCACGCCCGATCCGGATCTGGCCATTCCCGGCCGGAAAGCCAGCTTCGGCATCGTCCAGCTGGCACAGGCGCGCGGCGATCTCGACGTGCTCGCCGAACGCGGCCAGCGCGTGCTGCGGGTTCATCTCAAGACCGGCGACCTCAGCAAACTCGAAGCGTTGGTCGTCGAAGCACTTCAAAATTAAGCGGGAGCTAGCAACATGCGCATCGCGATGATCGGCCTCGGCCGGATGGGTGGCAATATCATCCGCCGGCTGATGCAGAAGGGCCATGAAGGCGTGGTCTATGACCGCGACCAGGCGGCGGTCGGCAAGCTGGCCGGCGAAGGTGCAGTCGGCGCCACCAGCCTGGCCGATATCAAGGCCAAGCTCGAAAAGCCGGCGATCTTCTGGGTGATGCTGCCGGCGGGCGACCCGACCGAAAGCACGATCGCCGAGCTGGCGAAGATCTGCGAGCCGGGCGACATCATCATCGACGGCGGCAACACCTTCTACAAGGACGATATCCGCCGCGCGAAGCATCTGCGCGAAAGCGGCATCCACTATGTCGACGTCGGCACGTCGGGCGGCGTGTGGGGTCTGGAGCGCGGCTATTGCATGATGATCGGCGGACCGGACGATGTCGTCACGCATCTCGATCCGATCTTCGACGCGCTCGCGCCGGGCATGGGCACGATCCCGCGTACGCCCGGGCTGGCCCAGGAGGATCTGCGCGCGGAGAAGGGCTATATCCACGCCGGTCCGGCGGGCGCGGGCCACTTCGTCAAGATGGTCCATAACGGCATCGAATACGGCCTGATGCAGGCCTATGCCGAGGGCTTCGACATCCTCAAGACCAAGAAGTCGGAGAAGCTTCCCGAGGACGAGCGCTTCGACCTCAACATCAAGGATATCGCGGAGGTCTGGCGGCGCGGATCGGTGGTCTCGTCGTGGCTGCTCGACCTGACCGCGATCGCGCTCGCCAAGGATCCGATGCTCGAGCAATTTTCGGGCAACGTCGCGGATTCGGGCGAGGGCCATTGGACGATCCAGGCGGCGATGGAGGAGGCGGTGCCCGCCAACGTGCTCACCGCCGCCTTGTTCGCGCGCTATCGCAGCCGGATCGAGCATACGTTCGGCGACAAGATATTGTCGGCGATGCGCTTCGGCTTCGGCGGCCACGTCGAGATTCCCCAGTAATGGCCGTGGCGCTCAAAAAGGCGCCGCCGGCCACCTTGGTCATTTTCGGCGGCACCGGTGATCTCGCGCGGCGGCTGCTGGTGCCCGCGATCGCCAATTTGTGCGAGGACGGACTGGTCGGCGAGGACCTGCAGATCATCGGCATCGGATCGCGCGAGGGAACCGACGAGGATCTGCGCGCGGGCCTCGACGAATTCACGCCCAAGGACGAATGCTGGTCGCGCCTGCGCGGGCAAATCTCCTACCTCCGGGGCGATTTCACCCAGGCGCAATTGTTCGAAGATCTGACGAAGACGCTCGGCAAGGCGGGCAATGTCGTCTTCTACCTCGCCACCCCCGCTTTATTCTTCGGCCCGATCATCGAGAGCCTCGCCAAGGCCGGGCTGATGGAGGAGCAGAACGGCGCGTTCCGCCGCGTCGCGGTCGAAAAGCCGTTCGGCCACGACCTCGCGTCCGCGCACGCGCTCAACGAACAGATTCTCAACGTCATCAGCGAACAGCAAATCTACCGGATCGACCATTTCCTGGGGAAGGAAACGGTCCAGAACATCATGGTCGCGCGGTTCGCCAATCCCTGGCTCGAGGCGGTGTGGAACAACCGCTATATCGACAGCGTCCAGATCACGGCGGCCGAGACGGTCGATGTCGGCACGCGCGGCGCCTTCTACGACGCGACCGGCGCGCTTCGCGACATGGTGCCCAATCATCTGTTCCAGCTGCTGGCGATGGTGGGAATGGAGCCGCCCAACGATCTGTCCGCCGATTCCATCCGCACCGAGAAAGCCAAGGTGCTGGTCGCGGTGCGCGAGCCGACGCCGGCAGAGGCCAAGGCGGACGGCGTGCGCGGCCAATATGCGGGCTATCGAAAAACCGCCGACGTCAGCCCCAAGAGCGAGGTCGAAACCTATGTCGCGCTCAAATTATGGGTCGACAGCTGGCGCTGGGCGGGCGTGCCTTTCTACCTGCGCACGGGCAAGGCGCTGAAGGCGCGCGATACCGAGATCGTGGTCACGTTCAAGCCGGTGCCGCTGGCCTTGTTCCGCGACACGCCGGTCGCCCACATGCCGCCCAACCGACTGGTACTGCAATTGCAGCCCGACGAGGCGATCGACCTGGATTTCATGGTCAAGAAACCGGGGCCGAAGATGCAGGCCACCCCGGTCACGCTCGATTTCAAATATGCCGACAAGTTCAAGATCGGCGGGCGCACCGGCTATGAGACATTGCTCTACGACATGATGATGGGGGATCAAACCTTGTTCCAGCGCGCCGACCAGATCGAGGCGGGCTGGGCCGCGGTCCAGCCTTTCCTCGACGTCTGGGGCAAGGGCAAAGGCAAGGTCGAGACCTACAAGAAGGGTTCGGACGGGCCGGAGGGCGCGGCGGAATTGCTCGAACGCGACGGCCGCCAATGGCACGAGATCGGCGCATGACTTTGCGCTTCGTGATCAGCGACGTCGACGGGACGCTCGTCAATACCGCCAAGAAGCTGACCCCGCCGACGATCGACGCGGTCGCGCGGCTGCAGGCGAAAGGCGTGCCTTTCACGATCATCAGCGCGCGGCCGCCGTCGGGCATAGCCTTCCTGGTCGAGGCCCTGAAACCGACCGGGCCGATCGCGGCGTTCAACGGCGGCACGATCATCGCGCCCGACGGGTCGATCCTCGAACGCCACGCGCTCGACAAAAAAGTGGTCGAGACGAGCTTCGCCATCGCCGGCCAATCCGCCGCGACGCCGTGGATCTTCGCCGAGGGGCGCTGGCATATCGTCGATCCGGCCAATCCGCACGTGCCGCACGAAGTGCTGGCTTCGGGTCAGCAGCCGGCGGTCGAGACCGACATGACTCACTTGTTCGGCGAGGTCGACAAGCTCACCTGGGTCAGCGACGATCCGGCGTTGCTCCACGATCTGCAGGACCAGATGCGCGCGGCGATCGGCGGCGACGCCACGATCGGCATGTCGCAGACTTATTATCTCGATCTCACCCATCCAACCGCCAACAAGGGCGACGGCGTGGCGACGCTGGCACGGATCGCGGGCATCGACCTGAAGGAGGTCGCGGTGCTGGGCGATCAGTTCAACGACGTGCCGATGTTCGGGCGCGCGGGCATTTCGATCGCGATGGGCCAGGCACCCGACGCGGTGAAGGCGAAAGCGGCTTACATTTCGACGAGCAATGACGAAGATGGCGTGGCGCATGCGATCGACACGATCCTGCTGCCGATGGTGAAGGATAGGGCATGAAAAAGCTGATCGCGTTCGATCTCGACGGCACGCTCGCCTTGAGCAAGCAGCCGCTTGACGACGAGATGGCCGATCTGCTCGCCAAACTCACCAATGTCGCGCTGGTCGACATCATTTCGGGCGGGGACTGGCCGCAATTCCAGAAGCAGGTCGTCAGCCGCATGCCGGGCTATGCCAAGCTCGACAATTTCATCATCCAGCCGACCACCGGCACCAAGCTCTACCGCCATCAGGACGGAGCCTGGCACCAGCTTTATGCCGATCTGTTCACGGCGGAAGAGAGCGAGAAGATCCGCACCGCGCTCAAGACCGCGGTCGAGCAGGCGGGCTATGCCGGCGAGAAGACCTGGGGCGAGCAGATCGAGGATCGCGGCAGCCAGGTGACCTTCTCCGCGCTCGGCCAGCAGGCGCCGCTTGAGGCGAAGGATACATGGGATCCGGACCACGAGAAGCGCAAGAAACTGCAGGCGATCCTGCAGGGGATGCTGCCCGATCTGTCGATCAATATCGGCGGATCGACCTCGATCGACATCACGCGCAAGGGCGTCGACAAGGCCTATGGGCTCAAGCATCTGAGCGAAACGATGGGGGTCGCACTCGACGACATCCTCTTCCTCGGCGACGCGATCTTTCCCGGCGGCAACGATTATCCGGCGAAGACGCTCGGGCTCGACACGGTGCGCGTGCGCGATGTCGCCGAGACCAAATCGGTCGTCACCGGCCTGATCGCCTGCCTCAAGCCGTGAAGCCGGTCATCGTCGCGACGGGCTTCACGCGCGAAGTCCGTACGATCGAAGGGCCGGGCGTGGTGGCCATCGCCGGCGGCGGCGTTGCCGAACGGCTGGAAGCGAGGTTGCATCAGGCGGCGTCGAATGGCGCCTCAGGCATCGTCAGTTACGGCCTGACCGGCGGTCTCGCCGATGGGCTCAGGATCGGCGACTGGGTGGTCGGCAGCCGTCTCGCCGGCGCGATCGACCATGAGTGTCACCCCGGTTGGCGCGATGCGCTGGCGAGCCGCCTGCCCGGTGCACGGATCGGCGCCTTCTTCGCCGACGGGCGGATGATCGACACCATCGCCGAGAAGCGCGCGCTTGGGCTTAATCACGATGCGCTCGCGGTCGATATGGAAAGCCATGTCGCGGCGCGTGTCGCTTTGGCGCACGGCCTGCCGTTCGCGATCGTGCGGATCATCTCGGACGAAGTCGATCATCTGCTGCCGCATGCCATCACGGTGTCGATGCGGCCTGATGGCGGTTTCGATCGGACACGGATGCGGAAGTCGCTGGCCGATGATCCGGCGCAGATGCGCGATGTGACGCAGACGATGGCGCAATTCGCGGCGGGGTTTCGTGGGCTCCGCAGTGGTGCGCGGCTGATGGGTGAGCGGCTGGCCTTCCCCGATTAGCCGTCACCCCGGACTTGTTCCGGGGTCCACCCAGCGGCGAGGCGCAGCCTCCCGGTGGATGCCGGAACAAGTCCGGGGTGACGAGTTGGGTTAGAGTGTAGCCAGCGCCCTCTTCCCCAACCCCGGATCGTCGCTGAAGAAGCCGTCGATTCCGGTGCGGATATAGGCCTGTATCTCCGCGATCGAGCCGGCTTCGTTGCGTGCGGCCGGGCCGTTTGCATCCTGGAAATCGGCGGCAAGGAAGTAGTTTTCCGGGCGGAAGGTCCAGATGTGGACGAGCAGACCGGCCTTGTGCGCATCCGCGACCAAACTGGTTGGCGCGGCGAGATTCTTGTCGGGCCCGAGTGGAATGATCGCGCGGGTCGGCGGGGCGATCACATCGGCATAACGTGCGACGTCAGCGAGGCCGGCGGGCGTCACCATTTCGGCATAGCTGGGGCCGCTGCCGGCCTTGACCACGTCGGCGGGTTTGCCCGCGTCGGGCTCAACCAATTGCATCAGGCGGATGTGCGGCTGACGCCCCAATTTCGAGCGCAGATATTTGAGGTTGGCGATCTCGAACGACTGGATTTCAAGCGGGCAGCGGCGCGTATAGTCATGCGCCGCCAAGATCGCGAGGAAACGGTCCTCCGGCGGCAGGCCAACGCTGGCGAAATAGGTCGAATGCTTGATCTCGGGCACGAGGCCGACCGCGCGGCCGCGTTCGGCGGATTCGGCGGCGGTGAAATCGATAATCTCTTCCCAGGTCGGCACGTCGAACTGGCCGTCCATCGCCGCATTTTGCGGGCGCAGCTGGGGCAGCCGCTCGATCGCGCGCAAGGTCTTCAGTTCGGCGAGCGTGAAATCCTCGGTGAACCAGCCCTCCTGGCGCTCGCCGTCGACCATCTTCACCGTCTTGCGCGACGCAAATTCCGGACGCTTCGCGACGTCGGTCGTCTGGACGATGTTGTTCTCGTGGCGGGCGACCAGCACGCCGTCCCTGGTCACGCACAGATCGGGTTCGATATAGTCGGCCCCGTCCGCGATCGCCTTGGCATAGGAGGCAAGCGTGTGCTCGGGCCGCAGCGCGGAAGCGCCGCGATGCCCGAACACCTCCACCTTGCGCGCGGGCGGCGCCGCGAGAGCGCCACCGGCGCCCGCCGCAATCGCCGCCGCGCCCATGATCTGCACCGCCTCCCTGCGGCTGAAAGACGCCATATCAGAAGCCGACCGAGAAGGTCAGGAACCACTGGCGCGGTGCGATCGGATAGGCCGAATAGCTGTTGGTGGCCGACCCGATCGAGATGGTCGACCAACCCGATTCCTTGGTGAGGTTGGTGACGTTGAGCGCGATATTGGCCTTGCGCATGTGCAGCCAGTCGGTGGGCAGATCCGCGCCGATGCGCAGCGACGTCTGGAAATAGGACTTTACGCTGGTGTCGTTGGCATAGGTCGCGAAGCGCCGCCCGACATAATCGCCGATCAGCTGCGCATCGAACGGCCCGATATTGAGCGACGCCACCGACTTGTTCATCCACTTGGGGCTGCCCGGGATCTGCTTGCCGCAGGTCGGCACGACGCCGCCTACGACGACGAGGCCGCCGATGCAGGTGCCGGTCGCGGCACCGATGCCGGTCGCCGCCGCCGAATAGTCGCTCTGATATTTGGACAGATTGTAGGAGACCGCATTGTAGAACGAGAAGGTGCGCCCGAAGTGGAGCGTGAAGGCCGCATCGACGCCGTCGGTGTGGACATCGCCGACATTGACGAGGATCGAGGTGCCGCCGGTGATGCCGCTGCCGGCGATGCCGCCGGGGTTGGTCGAGATTGCCAGCAGGCGATTGTTGAACACGACGTGATAATAATTGACCTGCGCTTCGAGCGAGATGTCGTTCGAGAAGCTGCGATGCGTGCGCAGGCCGCCTTCATAGGTCCAGCTGCTCTCCGGCTTGCCCTGATCGCGGAAGGCATCGAACGCCGTCTGGCTTCCGGTGAACCAGGGGCCGCCGCCGCCGGCGAGATAGGCCTGATATTGGCGCAGGTTCTTCTGGACGTTGAAATAGACCTGTTCGTGCCCGTTGAAGTCGTAGGTCGCGCCGATTGCCGGCAGGAACCAGCGCAGCGTGTTGATCGTGCCTTGCGGCAAGCCGCCGGTGAGACCCGACAGCGATCCGAGCTTCGGCTGTACCGGGAACGTGCCGGTCGCCCACTGCGCGCTGGTTTTTACACCGCCCTGGATGGTGAGCTGCTCGAACGGCTGCCAGGTATCCTGGATGTGGAGCTGGAGCTCTTCGATCTTCGCATTGCCCTGATATTGGGTGAACAAGGGCGGCTCCACCTCGAGCGGGCGGATATAGGGCGTGCTCGACGCCGGATTGGCGACGTCGACACCGTACCAGCGGCGCCACTGGGTCGTTTTGTTATGCTCGTACCAGCCGCCGAGCTCGATCTTGTGCTTGCCGAGATCAAGGTTGAGCGCCGAGATCACGCCTTCGCGATTGATGCGATATTCGGTGGTGCGCGTGATCAGGCCCGATCCGCCGGTCGCCTTGACCAAAGCGGCGCCGGCCGCTGCTGCCTGGGCATCGGTCAGCGCGGTGCAGGCCGCCGGGCGGATGCCGTTGGCGTTGCCGCCGAAGCGGCAATTGGCCGGAAGCGTCGCATAGTTGGGATCGAGATAGGGTTGCGCGGTCGTGATCGACTGGCCGAGCGGGCCGGCGACGACGCCGGCGCCGTCATTGTGATGGAAATAAGCGGTGGTCGACCAGGTGATGCGATCCGACAGATGCGCGTCGTAGCGCGCATAGCCGAGATAGTCGGTCCGCTGCGCATCCGAATAATAATTGCGGTAATTGCTGCCGACATTGGCGGGCGAATTGCCGAGCGCGCTCAGATACGTGTTCCGGTACCCGTCGAAATCCGGGTAGAAGAAGGGCTTCGTGTAAGGCGTGTAAAGCTGGACCGGGGTGGCCGTGCCGCCGGCGGACGGCTTGAAGAAGACAGTGGCGTCCTCATTCGGCTGGGTCATGTCGTTATAGTCGAAGAAGAGGGTGAGCTTGCCGGTGCTGTCGTCATGGACGAACTTGGCATTGGCCTGCCAGCCGCCCTGCTTGCCATTGAAATCCCAGGCACGGGCATGCTGGCGCGCGCCCGAGATATAGGCCGAATTGTCGCCGCCAAACGTGCCGCTGTCGATCCGCACATAGGTGCGCGAGGTGTCGAAACTGCCGACCGTCTCGCTTGCGGTGACGCCCAATTGCTTCGACGGATCGGCCGAGAAGGTTTCGATCGTGCCGCCGAGATTGCTGTTCGACGCGGTGGCGAGATCGCCGGCACCGGTGGTCACGACCACGCGCCCGACATTCTCCGAGATCACGGCGCGCTCGGGCGAGAGACCGTTATAATTACCGTAGCTCTGGTCGCCCAGCGGCACCCCGTCCATCGTGTAGCCGAGCTGCTGGAAGTTGAAGCCGTGGATGAAGATCTGCGCGTTCTGCTCGTTGTACCCCCAGGGGTCGGACGTGATGTAGAGCACGCCAGGAAGCGTCTGGATCGCCTTCAGCGGCGAGACGCCGGGCAGGATTTTCTGGATTTCCGCCTGCGAGATGGCGGTGGCCGAGCGGGTCACCTTGGTACCCGTCACGATGATATCGGCATCGCCGCCGCCGTCCGCCGCATCGACCGCGGGTGCCGCGTCGACGCTGGCGGCAGGCACCGCGTCGGCCGGATCGGCGGCATAAGCCGCAGCCGGTACGAGGCTGGCAATGGTGAGGGCGAGAAGCGAAACGTGAGTGCGGCCCATGATGTCCCCGGTTTGCTGCGGTGCAAGAAAAACGGGGCCTAGCCGAGGCTCGATGCAATTTTGGTGACGGAGACGTTGCGGTTTCGTGACGCGCGAAATTGTTACGCGAAGCGGCCGTGCCGACCGTTGCTAAACGCCTGTTAACGAACCCGGACTATGACTTGCCCCAAAGAGGCATTCCCCCAGGACCATCCATGTCCAGTAATCAGACCATCATGAAAGCCGCGAAGATGTCGGGCGAGCTCGGCATTCGCACGCTCGATCTGCAGGCCGACATCGCCGAACTGGCGACGCGCGTCACCGAACAGGCATCGACCATCGCGACGATTCGGGGCGAGGCCGACCGCCTGTCCGACAACGGCCAGAACGTCGCCGAGGCAGCGCAGGAGGCGCGCGAAAACGCGACCGCCGCGCGCAGCGTGATCGACGATTCCAACCGCCGCCTGTCGGGCGCGACCGCCAACGTGCTCGAGCTGATCGACCAGGTCACGCACATCCATGCCGGCCTCGAGGCGTTCACCAACGCGCTCGCCACTGTCGGGCGCGTCACCGGTGCGATCCGCGATATCGCCAGCCAGACCAATTTGCTCGCGCTCAACGCCACGATCGAAGCGGCCCGCGCGGGCGATGCCGGGCGCGGCTTCACCGTGGTCGCGAGCGAGGTCAAGAAACTCGCGCAGGAAACCGCGCAGGCCACGCAGACGATCGAGACCTCGATCGTCGCGCTGACCGGCGAGGCCGACCGCATGCTTCATCGGATCAACGACGGCACGGCCAAGGCGCGTTCGGCGCACCAGGGCGCACAGGATATCGAGACGCTGGTGGAACGGCTCGGCTCGCTGATGCGCGGTCTGTCCGACATCAGCGATTCGGTCGCCGACCGGATCGGATCGATGGTCGCCTCGGTCGACAACGTTCATGCCGGTCTGGGCGCGCTGAGCGCGACCTCGGCCGACAATGCGACCGGCCTGCAGCGCCTGTCCGATCGCGTCACCGGCGTGAGCAACGACACCAACGAACTGCTCCAATATTTCGCGGAGAGCGGCACCGAGATTCCGGATACGCCCTATATCCGCTTCGGCCTTGCCGCCGCGCAGGACGTGTCGGACAAGCTGGAAGAGGCGATCGCGCACGGCGCGCTGAACGAAGCCGATCTGTTCAGCGCGCGCTACGCCCAGATCCCCGGCAGCAGCCCGCCGCTCTACACGCATCCGGCGCAGGCTTTGATCGTCGCCGCCGCGCGCCCGCATCAGGAAACCGCGCGATCCTATAAGGGCTTCTTCGGCATGACCTTCACCGATCGCAACGCGTTCGGCGCGGTCGCCATGCCCGAGCGCGCGCAGCCGCAGCGGCCGGGCCAGGACGACTGGAATCTGGAGCATGCGCGCCAGGGCATGATCTTCGATTTCCCCGACACGCGCGAGCAGTGCCTGATTTCGGAACCCTTCTGCATCAAGGCCTATCGCCGCCAGGTCGCGGGTGGCGGCGTGGTTCTACTCAAGCAGGTGATCGCGTCGATCCACGTGCGCGGCCGCCACTGGGGCATCCTCCAATTCGCCTATGAGGATCAGGGCTGAGCCCTAACCGGCCGTGAAGGCCGCGACGATCAGGGGCTGACCCAGGCCGGGTCCGCCAATATATCCGCGCCATGTTCACCGACGCCCGGCGACGGGCGATCATGTGCCATCCCGACGCCATCGATCGTGAGCGGCGTGCGCACGCCGGGGATCGTGCCGCCGGCCGCGCGCGTCGCGTCCAGAGCCAGCCGCATCGCGCGATGCCGGACCTGCGCGTCGTCGAACACATCAGCGATATCGTTGATCGGCCCGGCCGGCACCTTCGCCTCCTCGAGCCTCGCGAGCAAATCGGCGCGCGACATCTTCAGCGTGGCGGCGGAGAGGCGCGGGATCAGGGTCGCGCGATGCTCGACCCGCAGCTTGTTGGTCGCGAAAGCTGGATCGTTCCCCATCGCTGCGTCGCCGACCGCCTCGCACAATTGCCGGAACTGGCCGTCATTGCCGACCGCGATGATGATGTGGCCGTCGGCGACGGGGAAAACCTCATAGGGCACGATATTGGGATGCGCGTTGCCGAGCCGGGTCGGCGCGACGCCCGACACCAGATAATTGAGCGCCTGATTGGCGAGCACGCCGACCTGCACGTCCATCAGCGCGCAATCGATCCAGGCGCCCTCCCCCGTCTCGTCGCGGCGGCGGAGCGCGGCGAGAATGCCGATCGTCGCGTAGAGGCCCGAGAAGATATCGGCCATCGCAAACCCGGTCTTGGTCGGCGGGCCTCCCGGATCGCCGGTGATCGACATCGCGCCGGCCATGCCCTGGATCAGGAAATCATAGCCCGCGCGCGCGGCATAAGGGCCGTCCTGGCCAAAGCCGGTGATCGAGCAATAGACCAGGCGCGGATTGATCTTCGACAAAGCGGCGTAATCGAGCCCGTATTTTGCGAGGCCGCCCAGCTTGAAATTCTCGATCAGGACGTCGGCCGATGCCGCCAGTTTCTCGACCAGCGCCCGGCCTTCCGCCGTGGTGAAATCGGCGACGATCGATCTCTTGCCGCGATTGGCGGCGTGGAAATAGGCGGCCGACAGATCGCCACCGTCGTCGGCGGGAACGAAGGGCGGGCCCCAGCCGCGCGTGTCGTCGCCATCCGGGCTTTCGACCTTGACGACATCGGCGCCGAGATCGGCGAGCGTCTGGCCGGCCCACGGCCCCGCCAGGATCCGGGCCAGCTCCAGCACCTTGATGCCCTTCAGCGGATGAACCACGACTTTTCCTTCTCCCTCCGCGCATTGGCCTGCACCGCTCGCGCGCGAAAGGGTGATAGCCGAAGCGGAAAGGGAATTGCACGGCCGGGTTCCGGGTCCGGCCTCGAACTTGTCGCCGACGCACCGATGAGGCAGGGAATCGATCGGGCGGGAAGGGGCGAGCGAAGCGGGTGAAGACGGTAGCGATCTATCTGGGGGCGAACCGCAGCCTGACGACGATCTCGAGCGCGATGCTGGCGCTGCATCCCGAGGTCACGGTGCTCAACCATGCGTTCGTCCGCATCTTCGCCGACCAGAGTTGCGATTTCACGCGCGACCCGACGCAGGACAAGCTCGACGCGTTCGTGCGGACGGCGGAGGCGATGGCGCTGGGCGGCGAGCGGGGCGCGGTCGGCGGCCATATCCTGCACAGCCATGCCTTCAGCGACGGCGCGCTGCGCGACGCCTATCTCGACCGTTACGGCGAGGGGGCGAAGCCGGACACGCAATGCCTGGTGTGGAAGGATGCGACCCGCGTCACCAACCACCTGATCCATCACAAGATCGCGTTGGACGATCTGGCGCGTCGCCTGCCGTCGCTGCGCTTCGTCATGATGGTGCGCAACCCGGTCGACATCACCATTTCCAGCATTCGCAAGGGCTATGCGGCGGCGCTGGTGGGCGAAGAGCGCAAGGACAGTTTCATCGATGTGTTCACGCACATGATCCGCCTGTTCGGCTGGTTCGCGCCGGCGGCGCAGGCCAATCCGGGCCAATTCCGGTTCCTGTTCCAGGACGAGTTGCTCGACCCGGAGCAATTGGGCGCGCTGTGCGCGTTCCTCGGCATTGCCGATACGGCGGCATGGCGCGACGACATCGCCCGGCTGATCCAGCTGCGCGAATCCTATCCGATCGACGAGGCACGCAAGGCCAGCCTCCAGGCAGTAGTGATGCGGCTCATTCCCGACCCGTTCGTGGCGCGGCGCGTGGCCGAGCAAATCGCCTGAGCGCGTCGGCTCGATAGCAAAGAGGCCGGTCGCGGTGGCGACCGGCCTCCCCGAAGCGCCTTTGGGGGTGGCGCCTCAGACCTTACCAACCGCATGCGGCAAAGCAGGCGGCCGATTTCCCGGCGATAATGCCACAAGTTTCGGGAATTGATACGGCAATGTAACGAATTGCCGTGCAATATATTGCGCAATGCCCGCCATCAGGCGAGACCGGACGCGCGATAGCGCGCCACCAAAGCGGCAATGCGGCCGCGTATCTCGTCGGGCAGCGCGAACGGATCGCGATAATAATCCTGCGTGCCGGCGACGCGCCGTTCGATCAGGACGTCGTGCATCGAACCCATCAGACCGTTGATCGCGGCCAGTGCGCGCGACATTTTGAACGCCTCGTCGGACGGGGCGATCGTGCGCAGCGTGTCGTAGAAAGAGACCAGCCGGCTCGCGATCTTGCGCGTGGCGTGGAATTGCGCGCCGGTCAGATGATCGTGCGACACTATGTCCTCAAGCATCGCGATTTGCTGCGCAACATAATCGCGGAAACCCTCGCTGGTCGTCGGCGTCAGGCGATCGACTTCGCGCTGGAGCAGGCGCCAGGGCCCGCGTGCAAGGAACACACGGCACAGTAACGCCTCGCGATAGACCTTGCCCGCGAGGTCGGTCTTGAACGCATCCTGCAGATGCCCGAGCAATGTGGTCATCCAGTCGAAGAGGATCGGGTAGGCGTGGCGCTCACCATAGAGCGCGCAGGCGAAACGCAGATGCTTGAACCTGGCGCGCGCATATTTGAAGCGCAGCCGGTCTTCGGGGCCCAGATCGCGGTCGCGCAGCAGCAGGTGGTTGCACGCGATCATCGCGTCGCGATCGACGCCGGTCCGCCACAATTGCCGACAGATCCGATAGCAATCCAGCAGGTCCGCCGGACTGTGGTCGAGCGTGATCCGATCGGGCAATTCGGTGTGCGCATCGACCTCGTCATCGATCAGCACGGCCTCGAACAAGGCCGCGCATTGCGCGTCGCTGAAACGCCGGGCGTCGAGCGCCTCCGCATCGCGCACCACATAGCGGCGTCGCGGAGCAGGCGGCGCGGCGGTCACGCGACGATCAAGCACCGCGATCCCGCAGGAAATAGCGCGCCGTCCAGAACGGCATCAGGAATACCAACGCAACCGTAGTCCCCACCGCGGCGACCGCCGCAGAGCCCCGTTCTTTTTTCATGGCGCTCCCCTCGCGCCACGAATTATTCGCCTGCGCAAAGGCGGTCCATTTGCCGAAGGATAGTGATCCTTTGATCGGCGGCTTTCGGGGGGAGCCGCTGCGGCCAGCGATCTCGAACGATCAGCGGCGAACGGCGGTGCAGATGATGCCCGCTGCTGCTGTCACCATTCACCAAAAAAGAAGACCCTCCCCCCAGGGAGGCGGGGGAAGGGTCCAGTCGGAGGAAGCAATGATCAGAAGCTGCCGCGTACGATGAACGCGAAGCGGCGGTCGGTGATGAAATAGGATCGCGGCGCGGTCATTCCGCTGGCCGTGAATTGCTGCAGTGTCTTGGTCACGGTGTTGGTCAGGTTCACGCCCTGAACGCCGATCTTCACCTGCTTCGTCAGGTTGTAGAAGACGGACGCGTCGAGCTGCCCCGTCGCCTTCTGATAGACCGGGAAGTATGGGTAGATTTCGTCCACCGCGGTCTCGAGGAACTTGGAGCGCCAATTATAGGCGACCCGGAGCGACACTGGACCCTTCTCATAGAAGCCGGTGACGTTGATGTTGTTCTTCGAGAGCCCCTCGAACGGCAACGTGCCGCGACCGGTCGAAGGGGTCGATACCGGCGCGTCCGACACGTTCGACAGGAACGAGTTGGGCAGGCCGCTGCTCTTCACATAGGAGTAGGTCGCCGATGCACCGAGGCCGCCGAACAGGCCGGGCAGGAAATCGAAGGTCTGCTGATAGCCGACCTCGATGCCCTTGATTGTGCCGGTGCCGTCGAAATTGGCCGGGCCGGTCACATAAGCCGTCTCCGTTATGCCCGCATTGGTGAAGTCTCGCAGGATCTGACTCTGGTAGAAGAAGTCGTGCACGCTCTTGTGGAAATAATCGATCGTGAGCGATCCGACGCGGGAGAAATACCATTCCGCGCCGATGTCGAACTGCTTCGACACCGCCGGTTTCAGGTAGGGATTGCCCGCCGATGCGGTGAGCGGCAGCTCGCCGGTGCCGACGCTCAGCGAGACGAAGTTCCGCAGGAAGCCGAAGTCCGGACGCTGGATCTGCTTCGACGCCGAGAAGCGCAATTGCACGTCGCGCGTCGGGCTGATGACCAGGTTGAAGCTGGGCAGCCACTGGTGAAACTTGTTGCTGGCCGTGGATGCGGTCGACGCCGAATTGCTGAACGTCACCAGGTTATTGTAGAAATCGGCACCCCGCACGCAGATCGGCGGGGGTGCCGAACCCGACTGGCAGATTTGGGCGAAGTTGCCGCCCAGCGTGTTGGCCGGATACTGGATCGAACCGTCTGCGAAATCCTTCGTATCGACATAACGGACGCCGATATTGCCGCGCACCGTTATATTGCCGACGACCGGGTCCTTCGATCCGAAATCGAGCATCGCATAAGCGGCGCTGGTCTTCTCGCCCGAAGTGTCGATCTCGCCCGGCAGATAGGGGGAGTCGGTGACGCCGGCGCGCTCGCCGATCGGCGTCCAGCCCGGGAAGCCGCCATTCTGGGCGATCCAGACGCTGTTGATGTTCTTGAAGAACTGGACCGCTTCGCTGTAATTCTTGACCTGCTGATTGTCGTAATACCAGCCTTGCGGGCCGCCGGTCTTGCCGCGGAAGAAGTCCGGGAATGTGTACAGGCTCGACTGGCTCTGGCCGGCCTGGTTCAGATAGACCGCGTTGCCGCTGCCATCCCACACCTCGCTGACGTAACCCCAATTGTACGAGGTGTATTTCACCTGCTGCGAGCGATCGGAGTAACGGGCGCCGAACTTGACCTTCTCGACGAAGGGGATGTCGCCGTCGACGTCATAGCTGACGTCGCCCTTATAGGCCCATTCATGGCCCCGGCTTTCATCCGAATGGTCCATCGCCGCGCGCCAGAAATAATTGGCCGGATCGGCGAAATACTGGCTGTCGCTTTCGCCCGCGATACGGGCGTTGGGCGAACCGATCACATTCGGCTTGTGGAGCACGGCCGCCGGCAGGTTGCCGGTAAGGTCGAGCTCCTCGTCCGCAAACGTGTCGGTGTAGGAGGTGAAGTCGAAATCGCTGCTGGCTGAACGGACATATTGGCCGTCGGCCGTTACCGTCAGCCGTGACGTCGGCGACCATTTGAAGTTGAGCGCGAAATCGTTTGTGGTCGCGCGCTCGTAGCGATCGCGGCGTGACAGATTCTGCTGCATGCCACCGGTCGGGGTCGGGGAATCCACCTGACCCGAAGTGGCAGTACGCCAGCCGGTGCCGGGATAGCTGATATAGCCCTTCTCGAAGACGTTGTCGGAATCATACTGATAGTCGGCGTATCCGGGGGCGCACGCCGTCGCCGAGGTGCAGCCGAGCGGATAGGTGTTGTATTCGGACGAGCCGCTCTCGGTTTCGAACGTATGCTCGGTCCAGGACCGGGTCGCCTGCGTGCGCAGGAACTGGCCGGTGAGCTGCATCGTGTGGTCGACGCTTTCCCACTGCGCAGCGGCGGCATAGCCGCGGCGCTTGCGGTCGGTGTCCTGCGTGCGGAAGCTGGCGCCGATCGGGGCATAGGCCACCGATTGACCGGGCAGCGGCGCGCGCACCACGCCATTGACGGTCTGGCCATCGCGCGTCTGGAAATTGGTGGCCTGGATACCGTCGGAGCGAACCTTCAGGTCCGAATAGGAAATATCCGCCAGGATGCCGAACGTGCCGACGCCGGTCTCCCACGTATCGCTCACCAGGACCGATCCGACCGGCGACCATTTCTTGGCGAAATCGCTGTAATTGGCCTCGCCGTCGAACGCGATGTGGAAGCCCTTGCGATCGAGCGGCTTGAGCGTGTTGAGATTGACCGTGCCGCCCAGTCCGCCTTCGATCATGTCGGCGGTCGGCTCTTTATACACCTCGATCGAGCTCAGCATTTCCGACGGGAAGTCGGCGAGATTGATGGTGCGGCCAAAGCCGGCGGTGAAGGTGTCGCGGCCGTTGACCTGCGTCTGGATCTGGCTGAGGCCACGGATCTGTACGGTCGTGCCTTCCGCCGAGAAGTGATCGGGATCGTTGCCGCCTTCGAATTTGCTGATCGTCACGCCCGGGATGCGCTGCAGCGACTCGACCACCGAACGGTCGGGCAACGCGCCGATGTCCGCGCTCGTCACCGCGTCCACGATGGTCGCCGAATTCCGCTTGATCGCCTGCGCATTGGCAAGCGACGACCGGATACCGCTGATGACCACGTCCTCCACGGAGCCCGCATCCGAAGCGCTGGGCAGCGGCGCGGCGGGCGGGCCCACCTGTGCGGACAAGGCGGTTCCGCAGACAAGCGCCAAAACCGAGACGCCAAGCCGAAGCGACGTCTGTGTCGTTTCGCCGGCCATGAAACCCGAGGCATTGGTCTTCATATCTTTCCCCTCCCGATCCCGGATTCGCGCTCCGGTACGGCTTCTCCCAATCGTCACCGCGTGCCTTGGGCCGGGTGATCGAAACAAAGCTTTATCCTAACCTGTATGATAGCGCTACCGCTTTTTTTGAGGTTAGGCCTAACAAGCTATGTGATACCGCTCGTCATGGGTTTCGGCAGAGGCTTCGGCGGAGACAGCGGCGCTCTGACGCGCCCGCATGGGCGAACTCAGTTCTCGCGAACGCCGTGCGGACGCGTCATGCCGGTATCGGGAGCGGCTCTTGGCGGCCCGCGAGGAAGTCGACGTGGCGCGGCATGATCGAGACCGCACGCCGATTGACGCCGCGCACATCGTCCAGCCGGCGCAGCGTGTCCTCGGGCCCGATCATGTCGGCGACCGGATGATAGCCCCGCGCCTCGATCCCCTGCCCCACCATCACCGCGAGCCAGCTCGTCTCGGTGAAGAGCTCGTCCTTTTCGCGAACGATGCGGCCGTTCGACCGGAACATGTCGAGCTTGCGTTGCAGTCCCTCGGGCGGCGAGAGGGTGCGGCAGCGGTTCCAGAAGGGCGAATCCGATCGCTCGGTCGCCCGATAATGCAGCACCAGAAAATCGCGGATATCCTCATATTCGCGGACGGTCTGCCGATTATATTCGGCGATTTCCGGCGCCTCGAAACCCGCCGTCGGGAACAAGGTCAGCAGCCGCGCGATCGCCGTCTGGACCATGTGGATGCTGGTGGATTCGAGCGGTTCGAGAAACCCGCTCGCGAGTCCCAGCGCCACGACGTTGCCGATCCAGGGCTTGCGCCGATGGCCGCCGGTGAAACGCAGAAAACGCGGATCGGCCAAGGCTGCACCGTCGAGGTTGGTCATCAGCGTGGCCGCGGCCTCGTCATCCGAGATGTGATCGCTCGAATAGACATAGCCGTTCCCCGTGCGATGCTGCAGCGGGATCCGCCACTGCCAACCGGCCGCGCGCGCGGTGGCGCGGGTAAAAGGCGCGGGATCGGCCACGCGGGCGCATGGCACGGCGACGGCGCGATTGCAGGGCAGCCATGGGGTCCAATCCTCATACCCGGACCGCATCTCTTCCTCGATCAGCAGGCCCCTGAAGCCCGAGCAATCGATGAACAGGTCGCCCGCGATCGAACGGTCGTCGGCCAGCGCGAGTGACCCGATCAGGCCCTTTTCGTTGCGAACCACGCCGGCGACACGGCCCTCGGTCCGAACAACGCCGCGCCGTTCCGAATAACCGCGCAGGAAGCGGGCATAGAGCGCGGCGTCGAACTGGAAGGCATAAGAGATTTTCGCCAGAGGCGAGCGCGGCTGATCCGACTGCGGCCGCAGGAACCGGCCCGCACGCGCGGCGACCGCGGCGATCGAATATTCGTCGAGCGGCGCGGTCTGGCCAAGGTGCCGTCCCTTGAGCCAGAAATGCTGGAAATCCACCCCCAGCATGGCGATGCCATAAGAACCGAAGGGATGGATGTAGCTGCTGCCAGGCCGCGTCCAGTCGACGAACTCGATGCCGAGCTTGTAGGTCGCTTCAGTTTCGCGGACGAATTCGTCCTCGTCGAGCTCCAGCAGCGCGTTGAAGTTCAGCAATTGCGGGATGGTTGCCTCGCCGACCCCGACCGTCCCGATCTCGTCCGATTCGACCAGCGCGATGCTGATGCCGGACGGACCCAATATCTTCGAGAAGGCCGCCGCCGCCATCCAGCCGGCGGTGCCGCCGCCGACAATCACGATACGCCGTATCGCTCCATTCGGATTGACGGTCTGCTCCACGCGCAAGCGCCTACCGGCCCGCCGCTTCGAACAGCATCAGGCAGTGAGATTGGAGCTTTCGTTCATCGATCATAGCACTGCCTCTCGGCAGCACCTGTATTAGAGGTTAAGCCTAACCTCAATACGGGATCAGGTCACCCCGGCGTTCATCAGCACCCGCATCGTGTCGTCGAAATGCGCCGACATGGCGTGACGCGCGGCGGCCACGTCCTGCTGAAAGATCGCTTCGGCGATCGCCTCGTGGCAGCGAAGCATGGAATCGCGCTCGCCTTCCTCGGCCCGGCTCTTCCATCCCACCGGCCACATTTCGCGCAGTAGCGGCGCGAACGCCTTGATCATGATCGTCAGCAGCGGATTTTGCGCGGCCTCCGCCACGATGCCATGAATCGCGACGTCGTGCTCGCGCATCACGTTCAGATCGTCATAACCGGCGCGCATCGCCGCGGCATGCTCCATCAGCAGGCGCGCTTCCTCGTCGGTCCGCCGCAGCGCGGCGAGCGCGGCCGCGCGCACTTCCATCGCGCGCCGAACGTCCAGCACCTGCTGGATCGTCACGTGCCGCGTATGGACGACATGCTCGAGCAACATGCCGACCACATTCTCGTCGGGCACGGATACGCGCGGGGCGCGTCCGTTCGCGATTTCGACGATGCCGAGCGCGGCCAGCGAGCGGTTCGCCTCACGCACGACGATGCGCGAAACCCCGACGCGCGCCGCCAGATTATTCTCGGCGGGCAGCGTGTCGCCGGGGCGCAGATCGCCGCTGCGAATGATTTCCATGATGGCGGCGACGGTGCGCCCGACCATGCTTTCGCCCGCAACCTTGACCGGCGCGGGCGCTCCTGTTTCGCTATCCCCGAGGGTCTGATGTTTCATATGTTTTCCCAGCCCCTTTCGGACAGGATGCTACGGCTCCGTCGCGCCGATGACAATGGCGGGATACGCTACCAGCCGCCGTCGACCTCCAGCAAATGGCCGCTGATCATCCTCGCCCCGTCGCCCGCCAGGAACAGGACCGCGGACGCGATATCCTCGGGCTCGATCCGCCGCGCGAGACACTGACGCTTCAACACCCATGCGCGGTATTCGGCCGCCCGGTCGCCGAAGACGCGCGCCTCCGCTTCCGACACCACCGCGCCTGGCGAGATCGCATTCACCCTGATGCCATGCGGTCCCAGCTCGCGCGCCAGCGAACGGGTGAGACCCAGCATCGCGCCCTTGGACGCAACGTAGGGCACATAGCCGTCCCATTCCCCCGACATCGTGACGGAGCAGAAGTTCACGATCGATCCGGCCTGCTTCCGCTTCATCCCGGGCGCGACCGCCTGCGTCAGCGCGAAGGCGGCGCCCGCATTCACGCGCATCTGCTCCTCATATTCGGCGATCGAGAATTGCTCGAACGGGCGGTTTATGATCAGCGCGGCGTTGTTGATCAGGATATCGATGCCGGCGACCTCGTCGGCCAGCGCACGAACGACGGATTGCGCCGCCTCCAGCTGCGACAGATCCTGTTCGATCAGCCGCACCGTCCCGCTGCCGGCGGCCGCGATTTCGGCGACGATCTCCGCCGCGCGCTCATGACCAGGCAGATCGAGCAGCAGCAGATCGGCGCCGGCCGCCACGAAGGCGGAGGCCTGCGAGCGCCCCAGCGAGCCCAACCCGCCGGTCAGCAATATCGTGCGCCCCGAAAATCCTCCGCTCACGCAAGCGACCCCTTGCCGCTCATTCGCCGGCTGACGGTGAAGCGACGGTCGAGATCGGGCATCAGCTCCATGCCGAGCCCGGGCCCGTCGGGCACGCCGATCTGGCCATTCTCGATCGGCGGCAAAGCGGTGACGGCATCCCGATACCAGCCACGATGGAAGGCGCGCACGCTTTCCTGGATCAGGGCGTTGGGCGCGTTGAGGCCAAGGTGGGTCGACGCGCACAGGACGACCGGCCCGGTGCAATCGTGCGGCGCCACCGACAATTGCCACGCCTCCGCCATCGCCGCGATCTTGCGTGCTTCGGACAGGCCGCCGCACCAGGCCAGATCGAGCATGACCACGCCGACCGCGTCGGTTTCCAGCAGATCGCGGAAGGCCGCACGGCCGGCGAGCGTCTCCGACGCACAGACCGGCGCGGGCGACGCCTGCGCATAGCGGCGCAGGCTGGCGAGGCTGTCCATCCGGATCGGATCCTCGTGCCAATATGTCCCATAGGGTTCGAGCGCGCGGGCGATGCGGATCGCGGGCGTCAGCCGCCACAGCGAGTGAAACTCGACCATGATGTCCATCGCGTCGCCGGCTTCGACCCTGATCTTCTCGAAGATCGCCAGCGCCTCGCGCAACGACGCGCCGTCGATATGCTGGCCGTGGCTGGCTTCCGCCGCGCGGTCGAACGGCCAGATCTTCATCGCGGTGATGCCCTCGTCGAGCAGTTCGCGCGCCAGTTCGGCCGGCCGGTTCAGGAAAGCATGCAGATCGTCGAGCGCCCCCCCTTGCGCGGGCAGACCCCAATTGGCGCTGCGCTGGCCGCCCGCTTCGCGGATGTAGAGCGGGCCGGCGCAGGTGTTGTAGGTGCGGATCGTGCGGCGCGTGAACCCGCCGAGCAACTGCGCGATCGGCTGCTGCATGGCTTTGCCGAACAGATCCCACAGCGCGATATCGACCGCCGAATTGCCGCGGGTTTCCACGCCCGACGAGCGCGAGCCGAGATAGTTGACCAGATCGCGCGATAGCGCGTCGATCGCAAGCGGATCGCGGCCGATCAGTTTCGGGGCGACGACTTCGTGGAGATAAGCCTCGACCGCCGCCGGCATGAAGAAGGTTTCGCCGAGCCCGACGAGCCCTTCCTCATCGTGCAGGCGCACCCACAATATATTGGGATGCTCCTCCACGCGGATCGTTTCGAGGCCCCGCAGTTTCACGTCATCCCCTCAAATGCCTATGCGATCTGATTGACAATCCTGTATGATAGGTGCCTAATCTTGTCGAGGGCGATTACAACCGGGACGGCGTGCGTGAACAAACCGAAACGGCTGCTGGCCGGCGGCGATATCGTGGGCGAGAGCGCGGTATGGAATGCGGCCCGGCAGGAACTGCTGTGGGTGGATATCGTCGGGCGGCGTATCCAGACATTGAACCCGGCTACCGGCGAACACCGCGTTTGGCGCACCGCCGACCTCGTCACCTCGATCGGGCTGTGCAGGACCGGACATGCGATCGTCGGCCAGCGCAGCGACGTCGCGCTGTGGGACTTCGAAGACAATTTCGAACGGCTCGCGGCGGTCGAGCCGGCCCTGCCCGACAACCGGTTGAACGAAGGCTGCGTCGGACCCGACGGTGCCTTCTGGGTCGGCACGATGCAGGACAATATCGCCCGCGACGGAAGCCCCAAGCCGATGAACCGCAATTCCGGCGCTTTCTACCGCATCTCGGCCGACGGGAATGTGGACCAGATCACGCCGCGCGACTTCGGTATCTGCAATACGATGGCATGGGACGATCAGGGCCGCTTTCTGTGCGCCGACACGCTCGCCAATACACTATACGCGTTCGACTATGCCGATGGCCGCCTGTCCAATCGCCGCTTGTTCGCAACGCATGCGCGCGGCTTGCCCGACGGGTCGGCGCTCGATGCGGAAGGCTATCTCTGGAACGCGCGCGTCGGCGGAGGCTGCATCGTGCGCTTCGCGCCGGACGGATCGGTGGCGCAGGTGATCGACCTGCCCTGCGCCGCCCCGACAAGCTGCACCTTCGGTGGGCCCGAATGGCGGACTTTGTTCGTCACGTCGGCCCGGTTCGGGCTGCCGGAGGATCGCAAGCATGGTCTCGACGAAGGCGCGATTTTCGCCATCGAAACCGATGTTGCGGGCCGGCCCGCTTATCTCTTCGGTTGATCGCACGGAGCCACGAAATCATGTTCCCCACTTCACGCTTCGCGCTGGCCGTTGCCTTGCTTGCTTCCTCGGCTCATGCGGCGCCGGCCACGCTGGCGCGTTTCGCATTCGATCCTGCCGCGAAGCAGGTCGTCGAAACAGTTTCAGGCGATCGCATCGCCCCCGCCGGATCGTTCGTCGCCAGCGAAGGCCCGCGAGGACCGGCGATCAGGCTCGACGGCGATACGACCTCGCTGTCGGGCAAGGCGATACCGCGCCTGCTGGACGGTGGCGCGTGGGCGATATCGGCCTGGTTGCGGCTTGACGCCTTGCCGTGGAACGACGCGCCGATCCTCGATCAAAAGACGCCGGAAGGATCGATCTTCTTCGGGGTCGATCCGTGGGGCCACCTGATCGCGCAGCGCGCGACCACGGGCACCAAGGCCGGCCGGATCATATCCCAGGAACGAGTGGACGCACGTGCCTGGGCGCTAGTGACTTTGTCCTATCGGAACGGCGCGATGACGCTGGGCATCAATGGCGTCCCCGCGCATGCCGGCGCCGCCGATCCCGCTCTGGAGCAGGCGAGCGGCGCGGTCACGCCTTTGCTGATCGGCCGCCTGCGCTCGCCCGCGCTCCCCTTCCCCTCGAACGCGATCCACCCGATCCTTCCCGTCTATTTTTCGCTCGAAGGGTCGATCGGCGACCTCGCGGTGTACGATCAGGCATTGTCCGCCGCCGAAACGCGGCGGCTGATGGCGGGCATCAAGCCCGCGCAGTTGGCCCCGGCGCCGGCACCGCCGCTGCCCCGCTGGCAGGGGGGTGCCGGCCCGTTCGGCGCGTTCAAGACCACGCTTTCCTATGACGCGAGCTGGGATGCGCCGCGCCGGGTTGGGCCGGATGCCGATGTCGTCGTGCGTTTCCCGCAGGCGCCGATCCAGCTCATCTTCTGGCAGGGCGCCAATTACATCCCGGCCTGGGTGACCGAGAATGGGCGCTGGTACAGCGACGAGTTCATGGAGATTTACGGCAAACCCCGCTGTCCGGACGGCGAGGATTGCGAGCCGATGTCGGACAAGCAGGTCCGCTATTCGCACGTCGAAATCCTCGAAAGCACGCCTGCCCGCGCTGTCGTCCACTGGCGCTATGCCCTGTCGGAGGTCGAGAATGCCCGGCTGGCCGATGCGCCCGATCCATCGGCCTGGGGCGCGTGGGCGGATGAATATTGGACGATCTATCCCGATGGCGGCGCGGTCCGCCGGCAGGTGCTGTGGACCGACAATCCCGGGCGCGAGGCGAGTGAATTCCAGGAATCGATCATCATCATTCCGGCCGGCCAGACGCCTGAAGACAATCTGAACCTCGACGCACTCAGCCTGGCCAATCTCAAGGGCGAAGCGAAGAGCTTTACCTGGCCGCAGCGGACCGCGACCGACTTCGCCAAGCCGCGCGGCGCGGACCATTTTACCGGTCTCGACGATCCCATGATCCAATGGGTCAACCTGCAGTCGGACTGGAAACCGTTCCAGGTGGCGAGCAGCGGTCCCGCCAAGTTCGAGGGCATCAATTGGGAGCCTTCGATGTCGTCGTTCGAATGGTGGAATCACTGGCCGGTCGCGCAGATAAGATCGAGCGGCCGCCCGGCGCTGACCTCCGACCGCCCGAGCCACACGTCGATTTCCCACATCGCCTGGCCGATCTGGGAGAAGACCGACCAGACGATCAGCCGCGTGCTGATGACCGGGCTGACCACCGGCTCGGCCGCCAGCCTCGCGCCGCGCGCACGATCGTGGCTCACACCGGCGCCGGCATCGTTGCGCGGCGCCGGCGGCACCATTCGCTACGACCAGACCCAACGCGCCTATGTGATCGAAGGTCTGACGGCGTCGGGACCGATCGAGATCGAACTCAACGCGGATGTTCAGCATCCGTTGGTCAACCCGGCGTTCGTGATCAACGGATGGCAGGGCGAAGTCAGCACCATGCTGAGCAACGACAGCGGAGCGATCCACGCGGACGTGCAGATTGGGCAGGTACAGCGGCTCGAGGGCAGCTCCCTGATCGTCTATGTGCCGCTGGAAGCGACGGGTCGAACCCGGCTCACGCTTTCGCCGGCTCCTCGCGGCTCCTGATCGAAACCATCTTACTGGATCGGCGGCCGGCTCACTTCCTCGTGATCGTCAGCGGCGCGCCGGTATAGGTCACCTCGGCGTCATAGCCGTTGTCGTCGGTCACAGACTTTCCGGGGCTCACCCACCGCACCCGGACGATGCGGCTGGTGGGCATGCCCTGCCAGGCCCTGCCCTCGCGCGCACCCAACGTGACGGTGCGGCTTCGGTCATCATAGGCGATCGGCAAGCGGCTGAAGGCGCCGGACTTGTACTGTTCGCTCGTCCCGTCATCTTCGTAGAGCGAGAAGCGGCCGTCGGCGCCGGTGTAGACCGTGATTGTGAGCGGCGCGTCCCGCACCTGATCGACATGCTGCATCGCCGGCCCCATCGGCACGATGGCACCGGCGCGGACGAACAGCGGCATCCGCTCGAGGGGCGCATCGACCTGGGCGGTCTCGCCGCCGCGATAGGTGCGGCCACTCGCGAAATCGTACCAGAGGCCGGTGCCGGGGAAATAGACCTGCCGGGTGCGCGCCTTGTACGCGGTGACGGGCGCCACGAGAAAGGCGTCGCCGAACAGATATTCGTCGTTCAACTTGCGCGCCGTCCGATCGTCGGGAAAGTCCGCGACCAGGCCGCGCATGATGCTGCCATCGTGCACGTATGTGTCCGCGCCCAGCGTGTAGATGTACGGCATCAGCCGATAACGCAGCCGGTCGTACCCGATCATTGAGGCCCGCATCGGCGAGCCTTCCGGGCTGATCTCGTAAATCTCGCGATACGGATATTCACCGTGGCTGCGGAACAGCGGGCTGAAGGCTCCGAACTGGAACCAGCGCAGGTTGAGCTCGCGCCATTCGTCGAGGTCTTCCGGCCTGGGAGCCTTGGCCGAATAGCGGTCCTCCAGCGCAAACCCGCCGATGTCGTGCGTCCAGTTGGGCAGTCCCGAGATCGAGACGTTCACGCCCGCCGATATCTGCGCCCGGAGATCGTACCAGCGGCTGGCGACGTCGCCCGACCAGATCGCCGCGCCATAGCGCTGCAGGCCGCCGAAGCCCGAACGGGTGAGGATGAAGGGGCGGACGTCGGGCTTGAACGCCGTCCAGCCGTCGAAGAAGGATCGCGCATGCATCAGCGGGAAGCTGTTGAAGAACTGCGCCGCCGGCCCCATCGCCGTCGGACCCATGATCGCGGTCCGGTCCGCGATCGAAATGTTGGAATGCATGTCGGGCTCGCTCGCGTCGGCCCACCAGGCGTCCACGCCGAGCTTCGCCAACCGCTCCTCGACCTGCCGCCAGAAGATGCGCCGTCCTTCCGGTGCATAGGGATCGTAATCGGTGCTGGTGTAACCGGGGCCGACCCAGTCCTTGTTCCCCATGCGCAAATTGCCCTGATAGACGAGGCCCTTCGCCGCGAACTCCTGGTAGGTGTCGGTCGTCGGATAGAATTTCGGCCAGACCGAGATCATGAAATGCGCGCCGGCGGCGTGGATCTTCGCCATCATCCCCTGAGGATCGGGGAAGCGTGTGGGGTCGAAGCGATGGCTGCCCCAGCTGTCGTCGCGCCAGTAGCGCCAGTCGAGCACGACATTGTCGAGCGGAATTCCGAGCTTGCGATAGGTGTCGACGACGCCGGTTACGTCGTCGGCGGTTTCGTAGCGCTGGCGCGACTGCCAGAAGCCATAGGCCCATTTGGGCATCATCTCGGACTTGCCGGTGAGCTGTCGATAGCCAGCGACGACCGCATCGATGCTGCCGCCGGGCACGAACCAGTAATTCTTCGCCTGCGCGACATCGCTCGTGAACCACACCGAATGGCGATCGGGCGGGGACAGAGGGTCGCTGTGGAAGAAGGCGATGTAGCCGGCGTTGGGCTGCCACTCGATGCGGATCGCGGCGGGCTTGCCGGCCGTCAGCGGCAGCTCAAAATTGGCGAACCAGGGATTCCAGTTCTGCCGCCAGCGATCGAGCACCAGCCGGCCGTCGACATAGACCTTGTAATAGCTCGATGCGTAGAGCTGGAACTTGTGGACGCCCGAGACCGTCGGCGTCATTTCGCCGGTCCACACCACCGTCTGCTTCTGGACGGCGTTGCCCGCCGTATTCTGTCCGCCGACCGCCGCGACGGTGCTGGCATTGGCGGCTGCGGGCCACGTCCCCTTGTCCTTGATGAACTGATAGTCGATCGTCGTTTCTTGCCGGGTGACGACGGGCTTCCCGTCGAGAAAATATTGCGCGGTGAAGCCCGGCCGGCCTTGCGACGTGACCTTCAGCCCCTCGCCCACCAAGTCGTAGGGCCTGGGATTGCCGAACCGGCTGATCCCGTCATTGTCCCAGAGCAGGCCATAGCCCTTCGTCGAGACGAGGAACGGAACCGCGATGTCCATATTGTGCTGGGCGAGTTCCACGTCCTCGCCATTATAGTCCATCTGCATGTTCTGGTGCTGGCCGAGGCCGTAGAGCCCCTCGTCCGTGCCCCGGTTGAATTGCTGCGAGACGCTGACGAACGGCTTGCCGTCCGCGCTTGCTTTCCGGAAGGTCGGTTGCCCCGCCTCCGCGAGCAGAACATGCCCATCCGGATCGAGGAAGCGCACCCGCCCGGTCTCGAGATCGACGTCGGCGGTCGCGCGTTGCGCGCGAAGCTCCACATGCCCCCGTGCCTCAATGACCGAAAATGCGCGGGCTCGCGGCGGCTGCGGCGCCATCAGGCTCGGCGTGAGGATGTTTCCGGCAGGCAGCTTTGGCGTCGCGATGACGTGGATGATGCCGTCGGCGTGGACGGTCAGTTCGATCCGGGACGTCGGACCGTCCGCCGGCGTCACCACGATGCCGGAGTCGATCTTCTGATAAGCGCCGTGAAGCGCCGCGGCCTGCACGGACGAAACCGCGCTGCCGATCAAAAGCCCCGCAATCCAGGCCCTGCCCATCCCTGCCTCTTCCTTCTGCTCCGCCGCGCTTGTCGGCAGCGTTCGTCCCGACCTTCCGGCCGATGGTCGACTAAATAAGATCGGTCCGTTGCTACGCGAATGCGTGCTGTCGCTCTCCGACAGCATTGGCTTCAAACCAGTCGCGAGCAAGACGCGTCAGCACCATCGACTGCGACCAGCGATCCGACAGTTCGCGTCCGCCCAGCGTCCGCCCGTAATAGATCGCCGGCGCCAGCAACTCCGGCGCGAAGCGGAACGTGGCATCGGCGCCGTGGCGTCGGTGGTAGCTGTGGAAGACGGCACTGCACATGGTGCGGAAATGCTGCACGAACGGCAGCTCCTGCGCCGTCTCGACCGGCCCTATGTCGACCTGCATGCACCCGGGATCGCCGATCCGGCCATGCATGAATTCAACGCGATCCACGATCGGCGCGATGAAGGCGAGCTTCCGGTCGAGGCCGCCGTAGACGAATTCGAGCCCGGTATACCAATGGGAGAAATCCGCGTTGAACCGCAGATCGGGAAAGCGCTGAACGAAGCCGACGCTGCGCCAGATATCCTGAAAGAGCGTCGCCCGATGCGTCTCGACGAACAGCGGAACGTCGTGCCGGATCGAGGCGTCGAGTATGGCGCCGAGCAGGCGCGCGGCTTCGTCGTCGTCCTCAATGCCCCAGCCGACATGGAGCGTCAGGCATTCCAGCCCATGACGCCACGCTTCGCCAGCGAGCCGCTCCGCATCCTCGACCGCATTGACCCGCCCGCTTCCGCACACGCGCAATCCGGCCGCAAGCGCCGCTTCGACGAGCGTCGGATCGAGCGGCTCGATGAACTGAACGCCATCATAGCCGGCGTCGCGGATCGCCCGGATCCATCCTCCAGCCGGCTCGACGAGGCCGTCGAGTGCGAGCCAGTGCATGTAGCTCGCGAAGCGGGAAAGGCCCCCCCGCATCAGCGCGCCGCGAGTATCCGCGCGCTCTGATCCGCGCCATCGTCGAGCCAGGCCGCATCATCGATGGCGCCCGAAAAGCGGCGCTCGCCCGCATCCCGGATCGCGCTGTCCGGCACGATATCAAGCGGCGTGTAGCGGGGGTGGTGGGATTCCTTGTACGGGTCGTTCGATCGCGCATTGTAACAGCAGATCATCGACCAACGCGGATTGTCGGACCGGTTCTGATCCGAACGATGCAGCATGTTGGCGTGGAAGTAGAGCACGTCGCCGGGCTCCATTTCGACATGCACCAGTTCGAGGCGCTTGAGGATCTCATCGACGCGATCCTGATCCGCCCCCGCCTGATCGCCCGTGAGCACATGCTCGATCCGCCCGAGCTTATGCGATCCGCGAATGACCTGGAGGCAGCCATTGTCGCGCGTGGCGCGATCGACTGCGATATAGGCGCTGGTCAGATTGGGGGAGAGCACCCCGTTCTGATACCAATAGCCGTAATCCTGATGCCACGCCCAGGCGCCGCCGACCTTGGCGTCCTTCATGATCATCTTCGAATGATAATGATAAGGCTCGTCGCCGAGCAGCTTGGCCGCGCTGCCGACGATCGAGGCGGACCGGGCGATCATGCCGTAGATGGTGTCGGTCGGATGATTCCACAGCGACAGCCGGACGACCCCGCCCTCGCCATCATCCTTCCCGAACGATTTCTGGTCGAGCACGCGATCCTCGCGCGATGCGCGCGACAGCAAGCCGATCTCCTCGGCATCCAGCATGCCACGGACCAGGACATAGCCGTCCGCGTGATAGGCCGCGACGAGATCGTCCGCGATGACACCTTTTGACACTCTAACGTCTCCCAATGAAATGACTCAGCGCGGCAATGTGACGGTGCCGACCGTGTTGAAGCTGCCGTCCACGCCGGGGGCGCCGCTCGCAGGCTGGCCGCCGCCGATCCACAGCCGGTATCCGGCGGGCGAAACGCGCATGCGGCCGTCCGCGTCCGCCAAGGCGAGATCGCGCGGCGACAGTGCAAAACGGACGGTGCGGGTCTCGCCCGGCTTGAGATGGACGCGTTCGAAACCCTTCAGCGAGCGCAGCGGCGCGCCGGGACGGGCCGGGGTCGAAAGGTAGAGCTGGACGACTTCATCGCCGGCGCGCTTGCCCGCGTTGCGGACGTTCACCCTCACGAGCTGCGGCTTGCCGGCGGCGACCTTCGCTGTGCCGAGCTTCAGCCCGGAATATTGGAACCGCGTGTAGCTGAGGCCGTGCCCGAACGGATATTCCGGCTTGCCCGCAAAATAGCGGTAGGTGCGGCCCGCCATCGCATAGTCGCCGAAGGGCGGCAGCTGATCGACCGAGGTGTAGAAGGTGACCGGAAGCCGGCCCGACGGATTGACCGCGCCGCTCAGCACCTCGCCGATCGCTTGACCGCCGCGCTCGCCGCCATACCAGGCCTGGAGGATCGCGCCGGCCTTTTGCCCGGTCGATCCGAGCGCCACCGCCGAGCCCGTCTCAAGCACGATCACGAGCGGCTTGCCGGTTGCGGCGACGCCATCGATCAGCTTCAGCTGCGCCTCGGGCAGCGCCAGCGAGGTGCGGTCGCCGCCGTTGAAGCCGGGGATGTGGACCGGCATCTCCTCGCCTTCCAGCCAGGGGACGAGGCCGACGAACGCCACCACGACATCGGCATCGCGCGCGGTGCGCACGGCTTCGTCGAGCAACGCATCGCCCGGCGCGTTCCAGGCGAGCGTCACACCCGCCGAGAAACGCGGCGACTGGTGGCTGTAGGAGAAAGTGAACCGGTGCGGGCTGGTGTCGGCGAAATGGACCTTGATCGCCTTGCGCGGCTGCCCGAAATCCTCGCAGGTCGAGCTGGCGCGGAACGCATCCTCGCCCTCGATCTCAAGCGTGTAATTTTCCTTGTCCGCGCTCGGATCGCACCGGCGATCGGCGATCTCGAAACTGTAGTCGCCCGGCGCGGGCGCGGAGATCGTGCCGGTCCAGCGGACGGAGAAGGCATTGGGATCGACGCCCGGCGCGGGCGCGGCCGCGTTCCAGTCGAAATCCACCTGGCGGTCGACCCGTGTCGCGACCACGGGCCCTTCGAACTTCGTGCCGTTGTAGAACGTAGCGCGAAGCCCTTGGCCGAAGACCGTCCTTGGTACAGGCAGGGCGACGGTGTCGACGAACGGGGCACCCTGCGCATAGGCGATCCGCCCGGCGCCGAACGCCTTTTCCAGGCCGTCGATCGGCAGGACGGGGGCGGTCGGCGTGCCTTTGTAATTGCCTTCCAGCGCGATCAGGGATGTCGCGCTCGGCCCCACTACGGCGATGCGTTGTGCCTTGGTCGCGAGCGGCAAAATCCCGTCATTCTTGAGCAGGACGATGGATTCGCGCGCGGCCCGCAACGCGAGCTCGCGGTGCGCCATCGTGTGGTTCACGCCGATCGGAATGCGCGAGAAGGGCACGTTCGCGGCCGGATCGAACATCCCCAGCCGGATGCGCGCGGTGAACAGCCGTTCGAGCGACGTGTCGAGCGTGCTTTCGGTGATCAGCCCCTGCTTCACCGATTGCGCCAGATCGAGATATTCGTCCTTGAACGCGCAGGCGGTGTCGGTCCCCGCCTTGACCGCCATCGCGGCGCCTTCGGCGTTGGTCTTCGTGAAATGATGCCCGGTGGTGATGTCGTCGATCGCGCCGCAATCCGACGTGACGAATCCGTCGAAACCCCAATCGTGCCGCAGCGTGTCGCCCAGCAATTCGGGGTTGGCGCAGGCCGGCTTGCCGCCGATCGCATTGTACGAACACATCAGCGAATGGGCGTGCCCGTCGACCACCGTGCGCCGGAAAGCCGGCAGATAGGTTTCGTTGAGATCGCGCGGGGACGGATCGACATTGAAGCCGTGGCGCAGCGGTTCGGGGCCCGAATGAACCGCGAAATGCTTCGGCGTCGCGATCGCCTGCAGATAGTGCGGATCGTCGCCCTGAATCCCCTGCACGAACTCGGTCGCGAGCACGCCGGTGAGGTACGGATCCTCGCCCAGCGTCTCCTGACCGCGGCCCCAGCGCGGATCGCGGAAGATGTTGATGTTGGGCGCCCAGAAGGTCAGCCCGAAATAGCGGTCATGGTTTCCCGCGCGCTGCGCTTCATTGTACCGCGCGCGGCCCTCGACCCCGATCGTCTCGCCCTCGGCATGCAGCAGCGGCTTGTCCCACGTCGCCGCCATGCCGATCGCCTGCGGAAAGATCGTCGCCTCGCCGCCGCGCGCGACGCCGTGAAGCGCCTCGTTCCAATATTCGTAGGATGGCACGCCCAGCCGCGGAATCGCGGGCGCCGCATTCTGCATCTGATGAACCTTCTCGTCCAAGGTCATGCGATGGACGAGATCCTGCGCGCGCTTGGCGACGGGCGCGGCGGGATTCAGGTAAAGCTGCGCGAGGGCCGGCATCGCGGCCCCCGCCAGCAATGCGGCGGCGGCGGCTTTTCGAATGATCCCACGATCCACGATGCAATCCTCTCGCTTATTGTTTTTGAACGGCCCGGTCGAAACCGAACCATGTGATATTGAACAGGTGGCCGTTGGCGTCGCCGCCCTCGCCGCGCGCGACCAGCGCCAGATCGTGCCGCCCGCGCGTCAGCGGCGCGACCTTCGCCTGCAGGATGCGATAATCGGTCGCGCCGCCGGTGAAGCTCACGGGCAAGGTGGCCACCAGCGGACCCGCCGGATTGTCGAGCCGCACCTCGATCGCGGCGGCGCGCAGCGCGCGATTTTCCGAACTGGCTTCGACATGGAAACCCGCCGCGCCTGTACCGAAATCCACGTTGCGGAACAGCAGATAGCCCGCCGGCTTCAGCTTCATCTGATATTCGCCCGCGAGCCCCTTCTCGCCCGTGACGCCGCTGCGGACATGGAATTCCGCCGCCTCGCGCCGGGGCGCGAATGCATCCAGCGTCAGGTGCGCCACGCCCGGCGTGCCGACGCCCTTGTCGCGCTCCGGATGGACCGGCCGCAACGATCCATCAGCCTGCACGACGAGCTCCGTCAGCGCGACCTGGCGATGGTGATCGGGGGCATAAGGGATCACGTCATCATACGGCACGTGATAAGCGAGGTAGCTGTGGCCGCGATAGGTACATATGCCCTGTTGCGTCGATTCCTGCCCGCCCGGCGCCGGGTAGATCAGCGTCCGCGGCGGCGCCTTGTCGAACGGGCCGAACATGCTGTCGGCGCTTGCATAGCGGACATAGGATCCTTTCGCCTCGCAGCGCGAGCCCTTGTCGTCCTTGTAGGCGATCCAGGTCAGCAGCCAGCGCCCGCGCACCTTCAGCAGGATCGGGCTTTCGTAATATTCGAGATTGCCGCACGCATCGCGTTCCGGCGCCTGCAGTCTGCGCGGCGCCTCGGCGAGTTCGGTCATGTTCGGCTTCAGCCGCGCGATCCAGACCTCGTGCTTGTCGGTGTCGCCCGCGCCCCACATCAGATAGCGCGCGCCGTCGTCGCCATGGATGACGTACGGGCTCAGCCCCTCAAGCGGCTTGCCATCGACGTTGCGCATCGGCCCACCGAAGACGTCATGGTAGGGGCCGTCGATCCGGTCGGCGGTGAACACGCCGATATCGAAACGGCCATAATTCGCCTCGGACGCGGCGTTCATCCGAAAGGGGGCATAAGCATAGAAACGGCCGTTGGCGGGAATGGCGGCATCGCCATCCCACAATGCGCCACCCGCATTCCACGACACGTCGCGCGACGTCAGGATCGATCCGTGATCGACCCAATTGTCGAAGTCCTTGGTGCTGTATGCATGGTAGGCGTACATGCCTTTGTAGAAGCTGTTGTCGCGCTTGAAGACGGCGGTGAACGGATCCTGCGTCGCGATCAGATAGAAGGTATCGCCGATCTGGCGGCAGGTCGGATCCGAGTTGAACAGATAGCCCGGCGTGATCAGCTTCTGCGCCGGACTCGATGGTGCCGCGGCGGCGGCAAGCGCGAGCAAAGGCATCCGAAGAAGACGCGATATTTTCACGCGAGCCTCGCGGGCCGCGACGGCAGGCCCAGCACGCCCGTTTGCAGCGCCAGCAACGCGCCGGACAGAGGCGCGCGTTCAAGCAGGGCATCGCTCAGGCCGATCCGCGCGGACGTGACGTAGAGCGTCGACAGATCGCCGCCCCCGAAACAGAGCGATGTCGGCCTTGGCACCGGCAGTTCGATGACCCGATCGACCCGGCCATCCGGGTTGTAACGGGTCACGCGCCAGCCATCCCAATGCGCGCTCCAGACGAAGCCGTCGGCATCCACCGTCAGTCCGTCGGGCGCGCCATCGAGTTCCGCCAGGGTCGCGAAAACCGTCCGCGCGCCGAGCTCGCCGGTCGCCATGTCATACGCGTAGCGCCAGATCGTGCGGCGCATCGAATCCGTATAATAGAACCACGCGCCATCCGGGCTCCAATCGAGCCCGTTGGACACGCCGATACCGGGCAAAACGGGCGCAAGCCGCACCCCGCCGTCCAGTCGATAGAGCGTGCCGGAATAGATTTCCTCCGCATCATCGGTCGTACCGAACCAGAACCGGCCCGATCGATCGCACTTGCCGTCATTGGGGCGATTGCCGGGCAGGTGCGGTTCGATCGGCGCGATCAGCCGGCGCTTGCCCGTTGCCGGGGTGAGGCGCTCGACCCCCTGCCGGCTGATGCAGAGCATGTCCGCGTCCCCCTCGATCGGCACGATCACGGAAGGATTGCCGGCAAAGGGATGCGTGCGGCCACCGCGCCTTTCGTCGAACGCCAGCAGGGCATCGCCCTTGATGTCGACGAACCATAATGTCTGGCTGCGCGTGTCCCAGACGGGCCCTTCGCCCAGCAGGCAGCCCGCGTCCCACGCACACCGGGGAAAAACCTCTTGCTGCATCGCCTCTCGCGTCTTCAAGGACGTTGTTCTCCTCGTCATTGGCTGGTATCGCTATCATACAGGTTTTGACAAGCTGATAATGGAGGTTTGATGCGTTCTCTCGTCTGTCGTGAGCCCGGAGCGCTCGTTCTGGAGGAACGGCCGAAGCCGGTTCGGGGCGCCGACGAGGTGCTGATCCGCATCCGCCGCGTGGGCATTTGCGGCACCGACATCCATATCTTCAACGGACGCCAACCCTATCTTTCCTACCCGCGCGTGATGGGTCACGAGTTCGCCGGCGAGGTTGAAGCGGCGCCCGGCGACAGCGGATTCAAGCCCGGCGATCGGGTCACCGTCATGCCCTATCTTTCCTGCGGCCATTGCTCCCCGTGCCGCGCCGGCAAGACCAATTGCTGCGTGAATCTGGAGGTTCTGGGCGTTCACCGCGATGGCGCGCTTGCCGATTATGTGAGCGTTCCGGCCCGGTTCGTGATGCGGGTCGACGGCCTGACGCTGGACGAAGCGGCGATGATCGAATTTCTCGCCATCGGCGCCCACGCGGTCGGCCGGGCCGATGTGCAGGCGGATGAACGCGTTCTCGTCGTCGGAAGCGGCCCGATCGGGCTGGCGGCCGCGCTCTTCGCCAAGCTCCGCGGCGGCCAGGTGACGGTGCTGGACGGCAGGTCCGATCGGCTGGATTTCGCGCAGCGGAGCATCGGCGTCGCGCATGCGGTGCTGCTGTCGGACGAAACGCCGGCACGCCTGTCGGAACTTACCGACGGCGAATATTTCGACGTGGTTTTCGACGCGACCGGCAATTCCAAGGCGATGGAGGCGGGGTTCCGCTACGTCGCGCACGGCGGGAAATATGCGCTGATTTCGGTCGTCACCTCGGACATCACTTTTTCCGACCCGGAATTCCACAAAAGGGAAACCACCTTGCTCGCCTGCCGCAACGCCACGCAGGGCGATTTCGATACGGTCATGGCGGCGATGCGGGCAGGTCAGGTGCCGACCGCTGCATTCGCCTCACACCGTACGACGCTCGATGAAATGAGCGCCACGCTGGAAAAGTGGATCGAACCCGAAAGCCATGTGATCAAGGCGCTGGTCGAGGTTTGATCCGATGCAGCTTCCGCGGTTCGGCATGGGGTGCAGCGCGCTCGGCAATCTTTATCGCCCGATGGACGATGCCGATGCGACCGCAACGGTCGGTCAGGCACTCGATCGCGGCATCGCCTATTTCGACGTCGCGCCCCATTATGGGTTCGGACTGGCGGAGCATCGTCTTGGTCGGGCGCTGCGCAGTTTCGGCGCGGAAGACCTGACGATATCGACCAAGGTCGGGCGCCTCCTCATCCCGACCAGCGACACGCGGCCACGCCATGGCTTCGTCGACGCCGAACCGTTCGAGCCGGTGTTCGATTACAGCCATGACGCGATCCTCTCATCGCACGAGGTCAGCCTGCGACGATTGGGCCTCAACCGGGTCGATCTCTTGCTGGCGCACGATCTTGGTGCGGCCACGCATGGGGACGAAGCGGACCGCCACACGGCGAGTTTCCTGAACGGCGGCTATGTCGCGATGCGGCGCCTGAAATCGGAAGGCCGCGTGTCCGCGATCGGGATCGGCGTGAACGAAACCGCGATCTGCGAACGCCTGCTCGACGAGGTCGCGCTCGACGTGATCCTGCTTGCGGGCCGCTACACCCTGCTCGAGCAAGGCGCGCTTCCGCTGCTCGACCGATGTGCCGCGCTCGGCGTCCAGGTCATCGTCGGCGGGCCCTTCAACTCGGGCCTGCTGGTCGAGACATCGGGCCCGCGCCACTATAATTACGAGGCGGCCCCGCCTGAGATCCTGGAGCGGGTCGATCGGCTTGCCCGCATCTGCTTCGCCCACGCGGTCGAATTGCCGGCGGCGGCGCTGGCTTTCCCCCTGGCCCACCCGGCGGTCGCCTGCGTGCTGCCGGGCTTCGCGGCCCCCGCACAGGTCGATCAGTTCGCGACGTGGCGCAATCAGGCGATCCCGCGATCTTTATGGTCGGGACTCAGGGCGGCGGGTCTCGTCGAGCCCAATGCGCCTATGCCAGGTTTGCGTTAGATCCGGTTCCAGAGCCGGCCCGATTTGAGGTCGGCGGCGATCGGGCCGGACCGGATCAGGCTGGTCATTTCCTGATGCCAGCGCACGTCGCGCCACATGCCTTCGAATTGCGGGCCGCAGAAATTGCTGGTGGCGATCGCCAGCCAGCGGCCCGTGCCGGACGCGGTGGTGACACCGACCTTGCACAGATCCTTGATCCACGACCATTCCAGCATCGGCCAATCCTTATAGTCGACGAGCGCCCAGCATTCGGTCGTGATCAGCCGCATGCCGGCCTTGCGGGCTTCGTCGCCGAGCGCGAGGATGCGATTGCGCAACAGGCCGGTCCAATAAGCGGGACGCGCGCGATAGGCCGGCTCCGCCTTGAGCGCGAGGTTGCGATAGCCCTTCAGGTCGAAGCGTTCGTAATTATAATCGACCTCGCGATAGAACTCGTTCTTGTTCTGCTGCGACATCCACACATGATGCTCGAACAGGTCGAAAAAGCTGAGATCGTGATCGAGATAGGCCTCGGTATTCTCGTTGCAGAACGAGAAGAGGAGCGGCAATTCCGGATGTGCGCGACGGATCGTCTCGATCGCGTTCCGCATATAAACGAGCGAGGCGGGCTGGTACCAATCCCCGCTGTTCTTGCCGGGCTCGAACCACGGCGCCCACACATCGAGCGGCCATTCGTTGCAAAGGTCGACATAGAGAATCGTATCGAGCAGCCCCGCCGTGCGAAGCAATTCGAGCGTCCTGATCCACCCGGCGACATGGCTGTGCGGGGTGATGCCGCTGCGCACCCCGTCCGTATCCTCGCGATACCAGCTCGAAAGGGCGACCTTTATGCCCCGGTCGCGGCACTTGCCGATGAACTCGATCAGGCCCGGCAGAACCTTGATTGTGATGAGGCCCGGGCTGCCCCAGTCGTTGGTCGTCCAGGCCGGCACCAGCGTCCAGCTTTTGGTCGGGTCGGCGGCGAGAAGATGGGGGTAAGGATCGATCCGCACGGCATTGTAGCCGCGCTCCGCCAACCCATCGAGCGCGCGATCCCAGTCTTCATAGCCCGCGCCCGGCCAGCGCCGCTCGAGCCAGGAGAAATCCCACATCGCGATCGCGCGCGGCGCTTTGCCTTTCGGCTTTGGCGCCATGATCCGCGCCGATGTTTCGGGCGCCGCCAACGAGCCGGCGAGCCCCATCGCGCCCGCGAGGAATTGCTGTCGCGATAGGGTCATCGATCGAACCTCGCCGGCATTTCAGTGCAGCCAGACATAGAGAATCGTCACGGAGACGATCAAAGCGAGCGACCCCAGTCTGGGATCGCCCGCCCCGCGCAACGGCCCGCGCAGGAAATCGAGCGGCCGCTCCCACGCGAGACCGGCCAGATGCGCGCGATCCGGCGGCGCGGTCGCCAGGCTGACCGCGATGTAGATCGCGATGCACAAAGCGGTCAGCGCGGGGCCGACCAGCATGAACGGCACGCCGAGCCCTCGCACCGGATCGGTCACGAGCCCGGTGAAAGCCTGCCCCTGCGGCAGATCGATCATCGTCCGGCCGACGGACGGGAGATCCAACAGGAAATAGGCCACGCCGATCGCGGTGCCGATATACAAGGTCGCCATCGCACCGCGCGCATTGCCGCGCGGCCACATCACGCCGAGCACGAACACGGTCGTGACCGCTGGTGCGAAGGTCATCGGAATCTTGTTGATCGCCTCGAAGATCGTGCCGAACTGGTCGCCCTGCGTCGACCACGCCATCGCCATCAGCATGATGACGCCGGTCGCGATCCGGCCGATCAGGACCAGCTTCTTCTCCGACGTCTCCGGCCGCACGCGCCGTACGATATCGAGCGAGACGAGCGTCGCGCAGCTGTTGAGCGCGGCGGCCATGCAGCTCATCAAAGCGGCGGCCATGCACGCGGCGAGCAGGCCCTTGAGACCCACCGGGACGAGATAATTGATCAGCGCCGGCAACATCGTGTTGAAGTCCGGCGCGTTCGTGCCCGGAACCGTGCCGAGCGTCAGCACGCCGCGCTTCCACAAGACCGATCCGATGATGCCGGGAAGGACCATCAGGAACACCGGCGTTATCTTGAGGAAGCCGGCGAACAGCGCGCCGTTCTGACCCGCCTGGAGGTCACGCGCGCCAAGCACGCGCTGCACATGCGTCTGATCGGCGCACCAATACCAGATGCCGAGGATTGGGTAGCCGAGCAGCACGGCCAGCCACGAATAGCCGTTCAGCCGGCCTTGGGAATCGTGGATCGGCTGCAACATGCTGAGCTGGCCCGGATCGGCTGCGGCGTGCATCGCCTTCAGGCTGTGAACGCCCGCGCCCGGCAAGGCGTACAGGCCCAGAATCGTGACGAGCGTGGCACCGCCGAGCAGGAGACAGACCTGGATGCTCTCGGTCAGCACCACCGCGCGCAAACCACCCAGCGCCGTATAGACGACGGTGAACAGCGAAAGCGTGACGATGATCGGCAGCATCGGCACGCCGAGGAAGCTTTCGAACAGCTTCGCCGCCGCGAACAGGCTGATGCCGATGTGGACCAGCAGCGCGCCGAGCAGGCCGATCACCGCCAGAAACGTCCGGGCCGACGGCGCGTACCGGCGCTCCATATATTCGGGCAAAGTCTGGACGCCCGAACGGATATAAAAAGGCGCGAAGATGAGCGCGAGCAGGATGAGCGTGAACGACGCCATCCACTCGAAATTGCCGATCACAAGGCCATCCTTGGCGCCGCCGGCGGCGAGCCCGACGAGATGGAGCGTCGAGATATTCGACGTGAAGACGGCGGCGCCGACGGTGAACCAGCCGAGCGATCGGTTCGCCAGGAAATATTGCTGGGCGCTGCTGTTGCGGCGGTATCCCACGGCGATACCGAAGGCCGTGATGCCGATCAGGTAAGTGGCCATCACGACCACGTCGATCCAGGAAAGTGTCATCCCGCCCTCTTATAATTCTCAGGCAGCCCAGCCGCGCTCGATTTCCTCGAGACTGCGGCCCTTCGTCTCGGGCACCTTGCGCAGCACGAAGAAGAAACCGGCCGCGCAGATCATGGCATAAAGCCAGAAGGTGAAAGCGGGGCCGATTGCCGCGTTGAGCAGCGGAAAGGTATAGGTCAGCACAAAGCACGCCGCCCACAGCGCGGTGGTGCAGATCGCGACGCAGGCGCCGCGCGCCTCGTTCGGAAATATCTCCGACAGGATCACCCACGTGATCGGCGCCAGCGTCATCGCGTAGCAGCCGATCGCGGCGATAACGAGCACGAGCAAAGGCCAGCCCTGCTGATGCGTGAGGTAAAGCGCGCCCAGCACCGCGTACAAGGTCGCAAGCCCCGCGCAGCCGAACAGCATCAGCGGACGCCGCCCGACCCGCTCGACCGTGCCGATCGCCACGAACGTGAACAGGCACATCACCACGCCGGTGATCACGATGTTGAACAGGATGCTCGACAGCGTGTAGCCGGCCGCCGAAAAAACCTCCTGCGCGTAATTGAAGATCACGTTGATCCCGCACCATTGCTGAAGCACGGCGAGCACCACGCCGACCAGCAGGATCGGCCGCACCCGGCGCTCGCGCAGCGTCTTGAGCACGCTGGTGGCTGGGGCGGCTTCGAACGTCGCCCGCATCTCCACCGTCACCGCCTTGGCCTCCGCAACGCTGACGAACTTCGCCAGCACCGCAGTCGCGTCCCGCCAACGTTCTTTGCGCGCCAGCCAGCGCGGGCTTTCCGGAATGAACAGCGCACCGACGAAAAACACCGCAGCCGGCACGAACGCGGCCTGGAACATGTGGCGCCACGCCATCTGGCCGTTCCAGGACGCCGCGATCTCGGCGACGCTCGCATGGTCTGCGACCGGCCGGGCGATCAACCAGTTGACTGTTTGCGCCGCCAGGATGCCGATCACGATCGTGAGCTCGTTCAGACAAACCAGCTTGCCGCGCGCGTGGGCCGGGGCGATCTCCGCGATGTAAACCGGCGACAGGACCGAGGCCATGCCGATCGCCAGCCCGCCGGACATCCGCCACACGACGAAAGCCTGGAAACTCGACGCCATGCCGGTGCCGATCGACGAGACGGCAAAGGCGGCCGCCGAGAGGATCAGCGCGTTGCGTCGGCCGATCGCCTCGCTGAGCATCCCCGAGGCGATCGCGCCGACCAGGCACCCCACCAGTGCGCAGCTCATCGCCCAGGCCTGCTGGGAGGGCTCGACCACCCCGAAATGCGCCTCATAGAAGGGCTTCGCCCCGCCTATGACGACCCAATCATAACCAAACAAAAGTCCGCCCAGAGCGGACACGCCTGCAACGAACCAGAGATAGGTCGTTTTTGACGCTGGCGAACTGGCCCTTGAAAGCACCCCTTCCGCATCCGCCACTCCGGGACCTGCCATGCAACCTCTCACCGTTATTACGGCATCCTGTATTATAGGTTGGCGGATGGCAAGCTCTATGTGTCGATAGTCATTCTACGATCAGCGTCGTGGCGAATGTGGGATGCCCTCTTTTCAATCCGTAGCGCGAAGCCACGATTAGGCGGCTGCAAGTTGACTGGCGGCGTTGGCTTTATTTCCTGGCGCGCCCAAATTTCCGCTACCGGATCGTTGGTGCAGCGGATCGCGCGTGACAAGTCTGCGGCGATGGCCGTCAATCGGCCGGCATTCCAGAAAACATCCCATGCCCACCTTGCGATTTTGCTATCGTGCCGCAAACGAGGGGCGCCGATGTACCGACTTTCAGACTCGCTGCCGTATCGGCTGAACCGATTGGGGACTCGGCTGGGATTGCTATTCATCCAGCGCATCGCTGATTTCGGCCTTACCCTGCCGATGTACCAGGCCATGGTGTCGCTCGCGGAGCGCCCCGACCAGCGGCTCAACGATCTGGCCGCGACGACGTCGATGTCGCTCCCGACGGCGTCGCGCATGATCGGCACGCTGGTCGAGCGCAATCTGGTTTCGCGCGAGCGCGACCCGGACCATGAACGCGCGGTCCGGATCAATCTGACGGCCGAGGGCCAGCAGATCGCCCAGAACCTGCTGCAACGCGCCGAGCATTATGCGGAAGTCGCCTCATCCCTGCTCGACCCGGCGGAAGTCGAGCAACTCAAGACCTGGCTCGACCGGATCTACACATCGCTCGACATACTCGAGGGCGAGCTCCGCACTTCCAAACGAAATATTGCATAGACAACAGTTGTAAATGCAAGTATCAGC